>OIXX01000078.1_pt1 | contig 75893 bp, 53 predicted proteins | sample 1588161 | NCBI WGS metagenome assembly OIXX01 (sample SAMN03283274) | human gut metagenome | biome: human-associated habitat; material: feces | host: Homo sapiens | place: Peru | collected 2012 | reverse complement strand
AGTTCAAAAACAAGCTATGCAACTTAAAATTGGGTACCTTTTTCAGTGCCCTCCCAGGGCATCGCCCTGGGTAGATATGTTTGCAAACCTGTCGCCCTGTAAGGGCAAAAGCTTCAAAGAACCAGATGATTACAAAGCTTTTGCCCTTACAGGGCGCATTGCTGATTGCCATTATCCCCTGGGCTAGGAGCTTCTGCCCTTTCAGGGCGTGTGAGCCTATGAATGAGGCGTGCATGCCTTGAATGAGGTGTGCATGCTTATGAATGAGGCGTGCATTCCTATGAATGAGGCGTTCTTTCAGGGCACAAAAAAAGTCGTGGAATCTTAGAAGGTGAGTCTCCTCGGCAACTAAAATTCCAACGACCAGTCTAGTCTAGTCTTCGCAAATTTGTATAATAGTAAATGATAATAATGTCTTATAATAACTAAATAAGGGGGAGGAAGTATTTCCAACTTCCTTCCCTCCTCTCTTACAGATATATGATTCTTAACTTTTGTATTTTGCTAACTATTTTTGTACCTTGATACAGCGGACTCCCCATACGCCAGACAGGCTCATCGTTACGATGTTGTTGCTGTTATATGTCCACGACTGTCTAAAACTCATATTAGAAAATTGTGTTCTGCAAGCAGTGTTTCTTACATCGTTTGGTGCAACCATTGTCATAATACACAATTCGCGCTGGTTAGGAACCCTCCAATTCGTTTTACTATTTTCGCTATAACGGCCATAGCACTGATATTTTCCTGTATATACGTTTTCTGCCGTAGGCCTAATCGTTGTGCCTTTATCTTTATAACTATGATTCCAGGTGATAGCTGCAATGGTAAACTTTTGGGCAGGTTTATTTCCTTCTTCACGTTCTGTATGATCATTCAGCTCTCCTTGTTCACCTGTTATGTTCAGGGCATCCTGATCTACTTTGTTTAAAGTAACAGTTTTAGTATTGCTGTTGTAGCTGAAATACTTATCAGGTGTCTGATCATATCCAATATTACCAGACTTTAAGTTGCGAATACACCGTACATATTTCGGTCTGTAATCAGATGTGGCACTATTATAGTTACCTGTTGCCATACCTTCTTCAGATAAAAATGATTCAGCATCTTGGGTTGAAGAATAATATACCATACGATTCGGGCTCTCACCCTTATCATTAGGTACAAGTATTTTCGTTGATTTTTTGAAGAGCTTAGATTCTGTGCTCATTATCTCTTCTCCAATCCATATACCTGCATACTGTTGTGTTGCCGGTGCATACCATCTCATTTCGTCTTTTGTAATTTTGCCATCACCATTCAAATCTCGGTTCCTGCTCATACATGCTATTCTGAGTGATTTATTGTTCTTTAAATCATCCCAGGTTTTCACCGCTTTGCCATTGCTGAATATATCTTTCTCCATATTGGCACGTCCGTTCCAATAGTCGTTACCGTTGGAGCCCTTTACCTGTTCGTTGATATTGTAGTCGCTGCCTCCAGTAGATTTTTCCTCGTTATTGATGGTTTCGCAGCCATAAGCTGTTACGCTTCCTGCCTGACTTCTATCGTAGAAGGTCTGGATATTGTGCTGGGTCAAACCATATTGAGCCTCGGCATATACACTTCTTGTATCTTCGCTAACCCATACGTTGTTTGCCACATAGAATGCTCGCTTATCTACGTTGTTAACGTATTTGTCCCAAGTGAGATTGCTATAGTAGTTCTCACTGACGAAGCAGGTTGCATCAATGTATTTGCCATTAGTCCAAAAACTATTGTTGTCTGCATTAGCATACAGCATTTTCAAGAATGTTTCGATATCCATGGTGTATCTTTTGCCAGGATAATCGCATGGAGTACCTCTTCCGTCATTTTCGTTGCCATAGCTACTCTTGCTCCAGTTTCTGCCAGTAATAGCAAATTCAATCCACTTTGTATCTACACCATTCAGCTGCTGTTTGTGTTCCTCTGTCGTTGGATTTGCTTCATCTTTTACGTTTATTGGCTCTGTCTTCTTGCCCAAAGCGTAAACCTGATAGTAATATCCTAAGTTGGACTTTTTCAGCTTTTGGATGTCCTCCTTATTGAAGCGCATTACCATATATTCGTAATGACTGTCGAGTGTCAGGTTCTTACCGGTATTGCCATATTTCAATACCACACCTTCTGCACCAGGCTGATCGTTTCCTTCTTTTTTAGCTTCAACGATGATTTTATCTACACCTGCCACAGTGATGTTAAAGGTGTACTTGCAATTACGCTCAACATTGTAGTCATTGCAATTACGCTCAACATTGTAGTCATTGTAATTTGCACTGCAGTCGCCTAAGTGAACATAGTAGGTTACGTCGGCAGTTTTGGTAGAACCATCCTTGGTTTCTTCATACTTGCCTTTCAAAACTACGTATGTGCCATACTTTGGAGCATTGGTGAATTCCTTAGAATTTGACATCTTGTCGTCCTCTCGCTTAGCCTGATCTGTTACGATCTGTTTTGCATCCTGCAGATTTTCTGGCAAATAGGCTTCGAAGTATTCTGCGCCTGTCTTATCCACATCGTTTACGCCAAGAGTCTGACCCACGATATTGCTAACATCTGTATCATTGCTTATCTTTTTCTTATTGTTACCGTCAATACTGCCAATGAGTGTACCATTCATAGCGATATTCATGATATCATAATTAGCAAGTTTGAATGAACGCTTTACGCCATCTCCTGTTTTTTCCTTGATGGTAAACTTCACCTTGGATACAATTCGGCTCAGTCTGATGTCATTTCCGCCATTAACGATTGTTCCTGCAGTTGTGATGTTCACCAGTTTACCTTGCTGTACAGCACCACTCATCAAGAATGCACTTGGAATCTGAATGGTGTTACGATTGTTACGCTTGAAAGTCAAAGCTTTCAGCTGGTCAAGGGTGAAGTCATATCCTCCGGCACGGGCTGTTTCTTCATTCAAGTTAATAGGTAACTTGTTTGCTTCAACAGTACCGTTGCTGGTCTCAACTGGGTATAGACCCGTAGAAATGTTGGCTACTGCATAGATGTATGATTCGCCACTTCTTGTCTTGATGCCAGTTATTTCTGCTTTGGTGGTGCTGCTGGTATTTTGATTCAGATTTACTTCACCTTCAATACCTTTGTAGCCCTTCAAATTACCATTGCCATCAAATATATAGATGTAGAGATTGTCGAGATGACGCTCCTCTGCATCTGTTGCTCGGGAGTTGACCACGATGTCTCTTGGGGAAACATCAGAATAGGCCAACGAAATGGTAACATCCTCGTTGCTCTCGCTGCCGCCCGGGAAGATGTCTTCCGAGCAACTGCTGAGTAAGAGTGCTACTCCCATGAGCAGGTATGCTAATTTCATTACTTTCTTCATATTATGATTCCTCCAATAGTTTAATTAAATTCAATGTTTGTAGTTCCCTTATCATTCCAGTTTGCTACGTAGTACTTCAAGGTGAGTGTTAATTCCTGATCTCCCAAGAAGTAGCCATATACTACCATTTCATGGTTGCGGTAGGCTTTTGAAATGCTGAAGGTAGCCTGCTTCTCAGCTCCACTCTTGTTCAATTTAAAGTGAATTGTACCAGTGAGTTCTTTGCCTGTTTCACGAAGATAGCTCAGATGGCATTCTGTCGTTGCACCACGAAGCTTGGTGATGTAGTCATCTGCTGTCTGACCAGGCTTGCGAATATAGCTTGTAGGGTCTGTTACAGGTTTGATGTTCCCTGTTGCCACACTACCGAATGTCATCTTCTGATTGAGATATGTCAGAGAAGTGAGGTTTCCGGTTAATCCTTCTGTTTCTTTATTGGCATCTGTTGTTGCAGTTGGGAATACAGAACTTTGGGTAGGAATAACGTTTTCATTCACCTCAATCTTCGTTACTTCCACTCCTTCAGTATCTTTTACATTCTTTCTTGTGAAGAAGAAGTGGAGCTTTGAGACGGCTCTTATCAATGGGATATTTATTGAGTGCTGAGCTGCTTCTGTTGCATTGTCTTTGATGTTGTGGGTAACATCAAGTTCCTTGATAACTCGAGAGATTGGCAGACCAGCTTGTGGTACTACTGTTGTTTGGGCTGTACCTTCTTCTATACCGAACTGATTCTTGATAACCAGTTTTTCCAATTCTGCACGTGTCATCTTGATGCAGTCTTTGCCATCCAGCACTCCTACACTTTCAGCGTTGAGCAGGATGTAAAGATCTATTTTGCCCAGAGTCTCAGCGTTTTTGCGAGTAATCATCATACTTACGTTGTGAGAACCTTGTGCTGAGAGGTTGGTTTCTGATTTGAATCCTATTGGTGTGGCAGTTGCTTTGTCTGAACCGCTTTTGAATGCCCATACTCTGATACTTGTAATTTTCGCCTCGGTATCTGGAGAGGGATTTGTTTCGTTTTGCCCGAGCGTTCCGCTGGTTCCTGCTGGTTTGGCAGGTGCGTTGGCTCTGGCCTGAGCTGTAGGAGTTGATACATTCAGGTTGATGTAGGTATCACTCTTTCCAGCAGCTGTATCTGTGTAACCGTCCGACATACATGATGTTAGTATCAGGGTAAGCAGCAGGGTGGGTGCCAATGCTGCTATTCCCTTCATAATGCTAGTCAGTTGATTCGCACAGATTTTTCTTTTTGCGAAATCGAACATAACTTGTATCTCCTATCTTTTACTTATACTTATACTTATACTTCGTTACTTTGTTACTGTTTTGGGTATCTTACTTGGATCCGAGGTCTGCATTCTGCAGATTGAGAACCCAGCCGTTCACCTTGATTCTAGCATCCATGTGGTAGTCGGAACCTGGACTTGGAACGTAGAATACGAGGGTGTAGTGATCCTGGCGGTCGAGGTATTCCTGATCCTCCCAGCCCTTGTCGGTGCGCTCGCCGCAGAGAGCGAGGAACCATGGCAGTGAGTGGTTGAAGATTACCTTGCCTGTGCGCTTGTCGGTGATTACGATTCGCTTGTCATCGTACTCCGTGCTTTCGGTGTTGCGGGTGCTTACATCGTCCTTGCGCTCGAACATTCTGGAAGAAGACAGGTCGTAAACCAGAGCCTTGTCGATTTCTTCACCTTCTACCTGGGTATTGCCGCTGGAGTTTACTACCAGTTTCTCGTTGTAAGGCACGTAGGTAATCGGCTTGTTCTGTTCTACGCCGTTTTCATCCTTTACCTTGTCGCCCTTGTAGTCGAGGAGGGCAGCCGAACCCTTGATTCTTACGTCGAAGTTTTCTGCCACGAATCCCTGCTGGTCGTTATCGTAAGGAAGCATCACGATGCGGTAGGTCTTGGTACATTTCATCAAGCTCAGTTCGCCGGATGTGTCCTTTTTTCCCTTGAAGTCGAGAGATGTCTGGGCGGTGTAGAGAGCGGTGAACTTCTTGTTGTTGACAGAAGCCTCTCCGTCTTTCTTTCCCATTTCCACCTGCAGGTCGTTGATGGTAGAAACGCCCGGTGTGAGTTGGGTGAAGCTGAACTCCATCTCGTCGTCACCGTCGGCTCTGCTACCTGTAGGTTTCTTGTCACGTGCTAGGCAGACGAAGGTGTATTTACCTTCCTGTAAGTCTGTGATGTCCATGCTGTGACCCGTTTCGAATTTGTCGGCTGACTGCGTATAGGTATCGAAGTATTTACCGTTTTTATCGAAAACATAGACGTTGAGGTTTTTCACTTCCTGGGAGAAAGCATCAGCGTTCTCAACATTATATGTATAATCGAACTTGAGCGACACCTTGGGTGCAGGACAATTCGTCAAATCGTCTTTCATGCATGATGAAAGCGAAGAGAGTGCGATGGCTGAGATACAAACCACTTTGCAACCGTTTTTGATGATGAAATGTTTCATATCGTTTGTATTTTATTAATTCTTTTACTTATACTTATATCTAGTGTGCCTCAGGGCGTAAGAAGTGGGGTAGCCTTCGGCATCTTTTTTTTCTTGTTGAGTGGTGCTGATTCAGCACGGTAGGGGTTCCCGCCATCCTTTGGCGGCAAATATCATCTTTTTCTTTTTTAATCTCCCGGAGGCGGGGTAGCCCCCGGGAGATTGAGAGTATTGTTGTTTCAGGAATTATCTTGAGATCGGGGGATGGGGTACATCCCCGGAGCATTCATCTTTTTTCTGTTTCTGCTTGATTAAGCGAAGTGATTGGGATTAGTCACCCAAAGTTACGTCCTGTGTATTGAGAACCCAAGGGTTAACAGTTACAGTTACGTCGAGGTAGAACAAACCGTTCTTATCAATCTCACCGTTAGGAACCTGTGCACCTACGTTGAAGATCTTGTTAACATTCAAGCGATAAATAGTATTACGCTGGATAACGTCCTTGCCCAACTGCTTGTCTGTAATAACCTGCTTGTAGTATGTCTTACCCTCGTTGAACACCTCGATGCCATACTTTGCACGGAATTCTGACAACTTGGTCTCTACAGACTTCTCGGTTTTACCTGTAGGCTCTTTCTTAGCCTCTGCCAATTCTTTCTGCAAATCTGTAGCACTCTTACTATCGAAGAGACCTGCAACACCTGCGTAAGCCTTCAAGATCTGAGCAAAGCTTGTGTAGATAACGTTGTTGTAACGATAGAATGTACCATCTGTAAAGTCAGCTGTTCCTTCGAACTTAGTTCCATCCAAAGTAACCTTGTACTCGAAGTACATTGCAGTTGCGTCAGACTTGTTGTTCTCAAAGATATAGTCATTTGTAGCACCAGTCAAAGCCTTGAAGCCACCATCCTTGAACAAATACTTCTCACCGAAGTCTGTCTTTGTCTGAGACAATGTTGCATCACCTGGGATTAAAAGGCTCCATCCGCTTTCTGCCTTATTCCAATTCTGCATAACGTATGTCTTGTTGGTAACGTTAGAGAGTGCATACTGAACCAATTCGATCTTAGTAACCTTCTTCTTTGCATCTTCAACAGCTTTCTTCAATGCTGCTGATGCGTCTGCTGGTAAAGCCTCTGTTGTAAGAGTTTTTGCACTAGTAGGAACGTCAACGCGAGCTGTTACACGCTCAATCTTGATAGGAGCAGTCTTGCCATCGTACTTAACTTCTGCTGGCTGGAAACCATCTGCGCCTTCCTTGTTCTGATTTGTGAATTCTACTGTATAGCCATTACCATTGGTTGTAGCATCATTCTGGTTGAACATAGAGAAGTCGTTGTCTACAGCACATGTCTTGTCAAAAGCTTTTGGAGCTGTAAATGTCTGTTTAATGCCATCTGCAGTAAATACGCCTGCCTTGCTGGTACCTGTTGCGATTGTAAACGGTTCTACAGTATCCATATTGGTTGAACCAGCCTTGAAATATACTTTATAGGTAGCACCTGCAGCTACATTTTCTACCTCAATCTTAAGGGTAGTTGTACCATCCTTTTTTGCAATTGTTGGATCATTGGTAGCACCAGTCCAATCTTGACCAGTCAGAGTCTTGCTAAATACAACGGATCCATTTGCATCAACCAAGTAGAATGTACCATTCTTAACAGCTGCTTCTACTGCGGTAGCATCCTCTGTAGGTATTGGATTCTCAATAGAGGTTCTTGTACCATTGCTAGTAGGAGTCTGTACGGCCAATGTCATATAGAAACCTTTCACCTGTGACTGTGTACCTGCGCCACCACCTAAATCATCATTGTTACTGCAGCTTGAGAAAGATAACGCTGCTGCTGATACCAAGCTCATTGCGAGCAAATTCATTTTCTTCATAATCTTTTACTTATTAAGTGTTATACAATTTTTTTTAGTTTGAGTTGCGAAATGGACGGGTCTCTCAGACCTCATCACTGGCTTCGCCCGGGGGTAATCAAATACGATTCTTTCTTTTCTTGTTCTTAAATTAAATTTTTTAGTTTATATTAATATTATTGTTTATTCTTTTACATCTTTTACTTATACTTAAAAATCAAACTCTTACTCCACAACCTTGTTCAGCTTGTTGAGATTCTCCTGAGCACCCTTTAAGCCTCCGGCTACTGCCTTCTGGAAGTACTGCTTGGCAGCTTCGTAATCCTCATTGAGAACGGCGAGGCAACCACGGGCATTATCTACTTCGGCACCGGTGCCAGCCTTCTTCAGGTACTTCTCTGCGCTTACCTTGTCACCTCTGTCGATGGCAGCAAGGGCTGCATTCAGATTGGCGAGCTTATCTTCTGGGAACATCTTCACGGCTGTGTCGAATACATTGTTGTACTCTTCGCTTCCCTTTGGATAACTGTTAGCTACCATATACATCTCCTGCAGAGAGAGCTTCTGCGGACGGGTGTTGATCACTCTGCGAGCCTCTTCGAGGTTGAATGCCTTCACGTCGTACTCGATGGTGTAATCTGTGCGGCGCAAGCCTGGCCAAACCTTGTCAACGAGGAATCGGAATGCCTCACCAGCCTTGGCTGCGAGCGTCTGTTCCTTCTGGTCAGGAGTCATATCGCTGTTGATGATCTTGAGCGCTGCTTCCTTCTGAGGGATGTTGTGACTCTTGATGTACTCCAGTGTTCCTTCCCAATCCTCAGCTGTAGATTCTACCTTGAAGAGCTTCTTGTCGATAGGGTAGGTCTTCAACAGATAGTTGTAGAGAGCCTGGGTACGGTTGCGGGAAAGCTTGTTGTTGTTGGCATAGCTGCCGTCTGGAGAAGCATATCCGTGGAGGGTAATGGAAGTGATGGTTACATCAGGGTCGTTCTTCACGAGGTCGAGCGTCTGCTTGATGGTAGCCAACTCATTGGTATTGTTACCGAGAACCTTCACGATATCCCACTTGTTGATGCGGAAGTTGAGTCTAGCCGAACCGTTTTCCTGTCTGATCTTCACTGCCTCCGCCTTTGGCTGCTGATAAGCCTGATAGAGCTGCTGAGGAGTAACGAGCGCCTCGCCATTGTTGGTGAGCAGGTTTTCTGCCAGCAGTTTCTGGTTACATCCGCATGCATCATTGCTGATGGCGAAGTTGGAGTTCTTCATCCAGTCCTGGTAAGGAGTAGAGTAAGCGTATCGGAGCGTCTGTGGCTCCTTGTTTTCACGCTTGGCAACGATGAGCGGGTTCTGGGTAGCGGTCTTCTTGGTACGCTGGTAGTAGATGTATCTCTTGTTACCCATCACCTCCACAGCCGGGAGTTTGAGCGTATCTTCACCCTTATATAAAATAGGTGTAAGGATGAGACCCTTGTTGCTTGCCAGTTTCACGTCATCGAGATTGAGGTCCATATAGACGTTCACCTTATTGCCTTTCTTCTTGATTTCCTTGTTGAGGACTTTCATATTCTTGGCAGCCTGTTCCTGAGCGATAGCGTTAGTGCTAAACAGAATGCTGAGGGCGACGGCTCCAAGTGTCTTGTTTAAAATCTTATATGTATTCATAATCTTCAGTTTTTACTTATTAATATAATAATGTATCATGAATTAGAAGACATACACCAGATTGAGTGCCGCCTTGGTAGGTCCTACGTAGTGATGCGCCTTGTCTTTCTCGAGTTTCTCACCACACTGTGGGCATTCATATTTATCCGATTTCGAATAAACGTATCCCACTCCGAGTTCAGCCTCGAAGTTCCAATGCTTGGAAAGAGCCCAGGTATAACCGTATGCAACACCTGCACCTACGAACCAACCTTCGTATCTGTAATCTTTCAATTTGGAGAAGTCGGTACCGAGGAACTTGAAGTCAAGATCTACGTTACCTATGTTATGAGAACCTCCGAGGGCGTGGAAGCCGATGAAGGAGCCCATCATCTTATTGCAGAACCAGTATCTAGCTTCTGGTTGAACAAGCCAGTGCTGCCACTTCTTGTTCTTGGAAAATGTCCACGGGTTGTAGTTGCCGGATACATCCAAGGTCCATTTTGGGGAAAGGCCAAATTCGAAGCCGAGGTTCATGGTGCTTGTAGCATCATAAAGGAGGTTCGTCTTCAAGGCCACCTTCTGAGCGACGGCTGGGCAGATGAAGCTGCCTACAGCCAGTAGCGCAATTAAAATCCTTCTGTTCATACTTAAAATCTTTTAATGATTTAAGAATGACAAATGGTCTCTCTAGAGAAACGCATCATCATCTTTTACTTATACTTATACTTATACTTTTTTCTTTTTCTTGTTCCTTCTTTCCTTTCAATAGGCTTGCTCCTAGACTTTATTAATTAAAGAATAGTTAGTCTATCATTTACTCTTCTTCTACTCATCATCATCTTTATCATCTACTCCTCAGTTCTTAGATGCCTGTTGGTAACTTTGGGGTTTGATTGGAAGCTCGGGCTTGAAACCGCGAACTTTGTTTTTACGATTGCAAAGATAGCGTCTTTTTCAATTGCAGCCAAGAAAAATGCGCCTAAAAATGCTGATACTGAATAAAAACCGTATAAATGAAACACTGAAAAACCCTGAAAAATACTTTTTCTCATCTGTTTTTTGCTTTTTTAGCCACTTTTTATCAGTTTTCTTAGAGTTTTTCGATTTTTAGTAGTAAATTTGCATCTGAGAAGAATAAGTTGGTAAACCATCAATGAATTCAGGACTCAGAGGGTCTGAAAGATATGCAAAGTGCCCCAAGCGGGTATGACTTTGATTATAATAAATATAAACGACGGTTTTAATTATAAGTAAATTGAAAGCAAGAAAATGACAGCTAAGAACAAACTTTGGGATTGGTGTTTGCGCTTGGAACATCATTTATGCCCTGATTACTGTGGAGTGGTGGATCGCCGAAGGGTAATCGCCTTCGTCCTTTTGACTCTGGTAGAGATACTCATTATTCCCTACCACTTCCTTTTGTTTTACATGATGAAAGCATGGGGGGGCATGTTCTATAATGTAGTCCATACCCTTGCACTGGCACTGCTGATGTATGTGGTGCTGAAGCGCAAGGTGGTATTCAAGACCGGCATCTCCCTGCTCTATATCCTCGTATTCGTGAAGCTGGCGATTGACTGTATGCTCTGTCTGCATTATCAGGGCGATCGGGACAACCTGAGCGTGATGAGCAATATCTTCATCATGTTTATACTTGCCATTACCGCCCAGAGCCAGCAGCTCAACCGAACCACGCTCGGCTTTGCCATCGCTCTGCTGCCTGTGGTAGCGGTAGCCATCTCGCATACGCAGATCTCCACGCTGCTCTTCAGCATCAAGGCTGTTCTGGTTGGTTTCCTGATGATCTTTTATGTCTGGCTCTATAACTGGGAACCTGTCATCGTCAAGGAACTCAGACAACCCAAGCAGATGAGGGAAGAAGAGAAGAAGGCACTGCACATGCTTGCCGACCTGAAGGATGAAGAGAAGGATATGGCGGTGAACCTGCTGAGCCGCCTGCGCCCGGAGCAGCAGCAGAATATCCTGGAGCGTGCCGCAGAACAGTTGAAGACCAGCGAACTGAGCAAGAAGGCATGGGATCTGGTATGTGCCGACCTCACCAACAGTGAGAGGGTGATCTGCCAGATGGTGCTGGAAGGCAAGATGCTGAAGGAAATCTGCATCGAACTGAACAAGAGTGAATCGAACATCACCAGCCAGCGTAGCCATATCCGCAAGAAACTGAATATGGACCGCAAGGACGACCTGCGACGCGAACTGGAAAAGCGCTTCTATGAAGCCAGAAATTCACTGGAAGCATAGTATAAACAATAGCATTCTTATACTTTTCCAATCTTATTCTTCCATTCTGAGGAATGCCTTTGGCAGGTAATCGATGAGATCGCTGGCGATGAGGCTTTCCTTGCCCAGGTCCTTGATGGCGAGGTCGCCGGCAAGACCATGAAGGTACATACCGATGCGGGCAGCATCTGCCTGCTTGTAGCCGCGAGCCAGAAGAGCGGTGATGATGCCTGTAAGCACATCGCCACTGCCCGCCGTAGCCATACCGCTGTTGCCCGTAGAGCAGAACTCCACCTTACCATCCGGATGACAGAGGGCAGAGAAATGTCCCTTCAGCAAGATGTAGCCGTGCAGACGGTCGGCAAGCTCGCATGCCTTGTAGAGGCGCTCGGTGCAGTTGCTGCTGGTGATGCCAGCCAGGCGGTCAAGCTCCCTAGGATGTGGAGTGAAGATGAGGTTCTTAGGCAACTGCTGCATCCAGGCACGGTGACTGGCAAGGATGTTGAGTGCATCGGCATCCACCACTACCGGACAGGTGCATCTTCTGAGCTGGGCTATCAGGGCGATGGCTGTCGCCTCGCTGGTTCCCAGTCCCGGACCGATGCCCATGGCATGGTAATCTTCCGTATCTACCGGTTCGCTGAAGATGGTTTCCTCTGTATCCATCTGCAGTACCGCCTCGGGCACGGAAATCTGCATAATTTCGTAGTTTCTCTTAGGCGTATGGGTAATCACCTTTCCCACACCCGTTCTGAGGCAGGCTCTGGTGGCAAGGACCGAAGCACCCGACATGCCGTAACTGCCTGCGATGAGGAGCGCCGTGCCCATGCTGCCCTTGTGGGCGAAGTCGCCGCGAGGCTTCAGGAGCTGGCGGATGTCCTTCTCCTCAAGGATGCTGCAACGGCTCTCGGTGCGCTGGATGAACTCAGGTGAGAGTCGGATATCGAGCACCTTGATTCTGCCCAGATACTGCTGGTTGTCTGCCATCATCATCGACAGCTTCTTCTGCTGCAGGGTGAGGGTGAGGTCGGCACGGATGATGTTGGCGCTGATGTTGTAGGAATTGTCCTCGCTCATCAGACCGGAAGGCAGGTCGATGCTCACGATCTTTGCCGCACTCTGGTTGATGTATTTCACCATGGCAGCGAATCCGCCCGCCAGCGGCTTGTTGAGTCCGCTGCCGAAGAGACCATCCACTACGAGCATTCCCGCTTCGAGCTGAGGAGGGTCGAAGTTGACGGTGACCTCTGTAAACTGCTTGACGCGCTTACCCTCAATGAGTCGTTTCTTGTTGGTGGCACAGTCGGCAGAAAGCTTGTTGTGCACATTGAATAGGAATACACTCACCCCATAGCCGTCTTCGCTGAGAAGGCGTGCCACGGCAAGTGCGTCACCACCATTGTTTCCCGGACCGGCGAAGACCACGACCGGCGTTCTGTTAGACCATTCCTGCTCGATGGCACGGGTGAGCGCCTTTGCCGCCCTTTCCATCAGGTTGAGCGATGTGATCGGCTCATGCTCAATGGTGTATTTATCCAGCTCATGTATCTGAGCACTAGTGAATATTTTCATATATTAATGTATGTTATGTCCGATTATCTGATTATTTTAATGCAAAAGTACTAAAAAAAGTCGATGAATGGATGAAGTTTCACGATTTTTTCGTAATTTTGCAGAAAATATTATATCATCAAGACTATGGGCATAGTAAAAATCAAGGATAAGACCTTCAAGACCTCCATTCCAGAGGCAGATATTCTGAAGAAGGTACAGGTCGTAGCCGACCGATTGAACCAGGATTATGCGGACAAGACTCCGGTGTTCCTGGCTGTGTTGAATGGTTCGTTTATCTTCGCTGCCGATCTGATGCGAATGATTACGGTACCAAGCGAGATTTCTTTTGTGAAGTATGCTTCCTACGAGGGCACTAGTTCTACCGGTAGCATGAAGACCCTGATGGGTCTGAATCAAGAGCTTACCGGTCGCCACGTGGTGATCGTGGAGGACATCGTGGATTCCGGCTTTACCATGGCTCACATGATCGAGGATCTGAAGAAGAAGAATCCAGCCAGCATCGAGATCTGCTCGCTCCTCGTGAAGCCGGGCAATCTGAAGGTGGATCTGGACATCAACTATGCCGTAATGGAAATCCCTAACGATTTCATCGTAGGATATGGATTAGATTATGACCAAGAAGGCAGAAACCTCCGCGACATCTACACGATTGTAGAAGAATAGGGGGTGAAGCATGTGGGAGAAAATTAGTGATTATTGCTTGGATGTCTCCAAGTACTTCTTGACTGCTGTATTTGTTACTTCGATGATGCAGGATCTCAATGATGTTCGTTGGATGCTGTATGTTATCAGCGGATTAATAGCAATTATATTGTTTATAGTAGGTATTTATATTAGGAAGAATAAAAAAGATAACGATAAAAAGAAGAAATAATGGCAAATTTAAGTTTGATGGCTTTTAATAGCCTATTATTGGATATTCCTTTTTTGGGTACATACATTATTTTGGCTATGGTAGGAATCCCTGCTATAGTATTCTTATTATTTGTTATGACTCCCAAAGGAAAGCAATGGTTTAACAGTATAAATTAAGTTTCTGACACAACATAAAACAATTTATATATATTAAGGTAAAAATGAAAAATATCGTAATTTTCGGCGCTCCAGGTGCTGGTAAGGGTACACAGAGCGACAAGATGATCGAGAAGTATGATCTCGGTCACATTTCAACAGGTGACGTTCTTCGTAACGAAATCAAGAATGGTACAGAGCTCGGCAAGACTGCCAAGGGCTATATTGACAATGGTCAGTTGATTCCAGACGAGTTGATGATCGACATCCTCGCAAGCGTATATGACAGCTTCGGCAAGGATCACGCAGGTGTGATCTTCGACGGTTTCCCACGTACCACTCCACAGGCTGAGGCTTTGAAGAAGATGCTCTCTGAGCGTGGTCACAAGATTGCTGCCATGATTGAGCTTGCCGTTCCAGAGGATGAGCTGATGGCTCGTCTGCTCAACCGCGGTAAGTTGAGTGGCCGTTCTGATGACAACGAGGAGACTATCAAGAAGCGTCTCAACGTATATCATACACAGACTGCTCCTCTCATCGACTGGTATGAGAAGGAAGGCATACATCACCACATCGAGGGTCTCGGAACTGTAGATGAGATCTTTGCTCGTGTTTGCAATGTGATCGACAACTTGTAATCAAGATATAATAATCTTCCCCGCAAGGCTGCGGGGAAGATTTATTCGTTAAATAATAAAAGAAAAATCAATGGCTGAATCCAATTTCGTAGATTATGTAAAGATCAACTGCCGCTCTGGTAAGGGTGGTAAAGGCTCCATGCACCTGCGCCACGTGAAGTACCAACCGAATGGTGGACCTGACGGTGGCGATGGCGGACGTGGAGGAAGCATCTATCTTCGCGGCAACCACAACTACTGGACCTTGCTGCATCTGAAGTATCAGCGCCACTTCTTCGCCGAGCATGGTGGCAATGGAGGACGTGACAAGTGCCACGGCACTGATGGTAAGGACATCTATATCGATGTGCCTTGCGGTACCGTGGTGTATAATGCCGAAACCGGTAAGTTCGTCTGCGACGTGGCTTACGACGGTCAGGAAGTACTGCTCCTGAAGGGCGGACGTGGCGGACTGGGCAACTTCCAGTTCCGTACCTCTACCAACCAGGCTCCACGCTATGCGCAGCCAGGTGAGCCGATGCAGGAGATGACCATTATCATGGAGCTGAAGCTCCTTGCCGATGTGGGTCTTGTGGGTTTCCCTAATGCCGGAAAGTCAACCCTGCTCTCTGCTGTATCCAGTGCCCGTCCAAAGATCGCCAACTATCCGTTTACCACCCTTGAACCATCGCTGGGAATCGTGGATTACCGCGACCATCAGAGTTTCGTGATGGCAGATATCCCGGGTATCATCGAGGGAGCGAGCGAAGGAAAGGGCTTGGGACTGCGATTCCTGCGACACATCGAGCGCAACTCGCTGCTCCTCTTCATGGTTCCAGGCGATACCGACGACATCAAGAAGGAATACGAGGTGCTGCTGGGCGAGTTGAAGAACTTCAACCCAGAGATGCTCGACAAGCATCGCGTGCTCGCCATCACCAAGTGTGACCTGCTGGACGAGGAACTCATCGAGATGCTGAAGGAGACCCTGCCAACCGATCTTCCGGTGGTATTCATCTCATCAGTTACCGGACAGGGCATCCAGGAACTTAAGGATGTGCTCTGGAAGGAGTTGAATTCAGAGAGCAACAAGCTGCAGGAGATTACTTCAGAAGATACCCTCGTTCACCGTGACAAGGATATGAGCCGCTTCCAGCAGGAACTCGAGGCTGAGGGCGAGGACATCGTGGAGTATATCGACGAGGATGAAATCGAAGATGTAGATGACTTAGATGATTTCGAATATGAATAAGGAATATCATATCGCTGAGGGCGTCACAGCTTTCTCTACCACCCGAAAGGGAGGAGTGAGCCAGGGCAACTACAGCGAATTCAATATCAATGACTATTGCGGCGACTGCACCGAACACGTGGCAGAGAACCGCAGGAAGCTGGCGGATGAGTTGGGCATAAGCATTGACCATATCATCCTGCCGCATCAGGTGCATGGAGTAGAGGTCCGTCAGGTGGCAGGAGATTATTTCTCAATGCCTGAGAACATCCGCAAGATGATTCTCGAGGGCGTAGATGCCGTGATGACCAATGAGAAGGGCGTATGCATAGGTGTTTCCACCGCCGACTGCATCCCAATCCTGCTCTATGACGAGGAGCACCATGCCGTGGCAGCCATCCATGCCGGATGGCGAGGCACGCTGGCACGCATCGTCCACAAGACCATCCAGGAGATGGCTTTCGCCTATCATACGGAGCCAAAGAAGCTGAAGGCAGTGATAGGTCCGGGTATCTCGCTGGAGCATTTCGAGGTAGGCGATGAGGTGTATGAGGCTTTCGAGCAGGCAGCCTTCCCGATGGAAGAGATTGCCGAGCAGCGCCCCAATGCCGCCTTCTCGGTAGATATTGCCGAGCGTGAGCGCCTGGCTGCAGAGGGAAACATCGTGCAGCCGCTGAAGTGGCACATCAACCTGCCGCTCTGCAACAAGCAGATCCTGCTGCATTGCGGTGTGGCTGAGGAGAATATTCAGGATTGCGGTATCTGTACCTTTGCCCACAGCGACGAGTTCTTCTCGGCAAGAAAGCTGGGCATCGAGAGTGGCAGAATCTATACTGGCATTCTGATGAAGTAGGTTCTCAAGATAACATCCATTTTTCTCTTTTCTATGAACGAAGAGGGGAAAATGGATGTTTTTGTGTTTTAAGATTTAATGGTTAAATTTAAAAAATGTATCAAAAAAATAGAGAATGATTGTGAACAGAAGATTTAGAAGAAGAATCGGGCTGGCTGCCGTCTCGGGAATGCTGATGCTGTCTCTGAGCAGTTTCATGCCCGCCAAGAATGAGTTTACTTCCGCCGAGCAGCAGCAGGTGAACATCGCAACGCCAGGTCTCTTTGCCCAGAGTCAAGCCTTCAATGTTGACTTTGAGATATTCCGTGCCAAGGAATATTCATTCCCGCTTCCTGTGGGCAAGGCTAGCCTTATCAATGGCAACAGCGTGATGCGCATCTCTACTGCCAAGGGCGACGCAGTGAAGGCGATGTTTGACGGTTATGTGCGCCTCTCGCGCAAGACTGAGTCGATGGGTAACGTGATCGTAATCCGTCACGACAACGGTCTGGAAACTGTGTATGCCAACAATGCCGAGAACCTGGTAAAGGTGGGACAGCATGTGGATGCCGGACAAACCATCGCCATCGTGGGTACCCGAGACGGAGAGACCTATTGCGATTTCTCCATCATGGTGAACGGCGCGCGCATCAATCCGGAGACCATCATCGAGCTGAAGAGTCATAAGCTCCGCCGACAGACCGTGCAGTTCCGCAAGGAGGGCAACCGCATCGGCATCAAGGTGATTGGCGGCAAGGACTCCTCTGTTTCCAAGAACGATAGACATGATAAGGAAGCAAGGGACAAGTCGGGCAGTCAGGCGGGCGATAACACAATGACTCTCGACCCTGACGAGGTGAACGATCCGTTTACCATCACCAACACATTCCTGCTCGATCTGGAAAAGATAGAGGAGAAGGCATGGGCATATCCATTGCCTGATGCCCGTGTTATCAGTCCCTACGGCGGTGCACGCCGCCACTCGGGAGTGGATTTGAAGACCAAGGCAAACGATGAAATCTTTGCTGCCTTCGATGGCGAAGTCGTAGCCTCAGGACCTTATTTCGGTTATGGCAACTGCATCCGCATCAAGCATGCCTACGGCTTGGAAACGCTCTATAGCCATCAGAGTAAGAACATGGTAAAGAAGGGTGATAAGGTGAAGGCAGGTCAGGTAATCGGTCTTACGGGCCGCACTGGCAGGGCCACCACAGAGCATCTCCATTTCGAGGTGTCTTTCGACGGCAAGCGCCTGGATCCAGCCATCATCTTCGACCACAGCAATCACAAGCTGAAAGCCGCTACTTTGCATCTTACCAAGGGTAAGGGCGTAAAGAGCGTGAAGAACTAGAAATAGCGAAAATTACTCCTGTTAATCGAAAAATTCCACCCGTTTGGATGATCAAAAGCCGGTAACTGCAAGTTTTTACGAATTGCACCATGGGTTTTTATCATCTGAACGGGTTTGTATTTTAAAAAATGCTATCTTTGCAGCATCACTTAAAATATAAATGATAATATGAAGAAATATCTTATAGCACTCGTTCTCTGCGTGCTTGCCCTTACGGCAAGTGCACAGGTCTTTACAGCCGAACAGATCGAGAGATACGCCAAGGACAAGTATGGCGATAACTGGACAGAGGCTGCAGGAAACCTGAGCAAGGAAGTAGCCCTGGACAACAAGAACCGCCTGAACTATCAGGAGGTCATCGCCTGCGCTGGTCAGTCGAAGGCAGAAATCTTCAAGAAAGCCATCGAATGGTTCAACCGTGCATTTAAAAGTAAGGATACCCACGGCGTGATCCGACAACAGAATGCCGAACAGGGACTGATCATCACCCAGGCTTATATCGAGAACATCGCCCGACAGAATGCCGGAGTCAACCATTATCAGGTGGATATGATGCCGTATATCCGTGTGGACGTGAAGGAGGAGAAGGCAAGGGTGAGCGTCTATATGGACAGCTACGAAGTGACCGTAAAATCGGGCGGCGGATGGACAAGTGCCATCGCCAGTGTGCTCGCCGCGGCTGCTACCGGCGAGGCGGATGATGACGAGGTGGTGAGCAAGGATGAGGTGTGGAACATCAGTTCCTGCTATCCTTATGTAGAAAAGGACAAACACAAGCTGGCGTCGAGCAAGGCTTTCGTGATGGCTTCGGCTTTCCAGAACTCCATCATCGATATCCTGAAAGAGGCACTTCTCGCCGATTCTTCCGACGGATTCTCGGATGACTGGTAGAGGGGAAATTAGGGGAATAATCTATCACTCTATATATAATTAAGGTGTAAACATCAAAACCGCTAGTGTATGAAATGGAAGAACATCATGATGATGGTGATGATGGCAGCAGGATGTTGGTTCTCGCTACCTGTCCACTCTCAGAGAATCTCTGTGGGCAAGAAAGGACTGGTGAAGGTAATGAGAACCGACTCCACCTGTGCCCAGGAATTTGTAAGGGATGAACATCAGTCTGTTGCTATCCGGAAGACGGCGAAGGCAGCGGGAGCCGCTGAAGGCGTGAACACGCTGGCAAGCTATCTGAAATCGGACGTGGATCTGAACATTCCCGTTTCGAAGGTGAAGCAGGAGAAGACCTTTGCCGTAATCATCGCCAACGAGAATTACCAGGAGGAAGTGAACGTGGAGTTTGCCCTCAACGACGGTATGGCTTTCAGGGAATACTGCGTCAAACTGCTCGGCATTCCGGAAAGCAACCTGCATATCCGCAAGGATGCCACCCTCAACAATATGCTGGCGGAAATCAACTGGATGCAGAACATCGCCAAGGCTTATGGAGCTGAGGCGAGATTCATCTTCTATTATGCCGGACATGGAATGCCCGATGAGAGTAGCGGCACCTCCTATCTCCTGCCCGTAGATGGCAAGAGCAATATTCTGGCAACGGGTTACAGTATGAGCAGGCTGTATGCTGAACTCAACGGTCTGAACGCAGCCTGCGTAACGGTGCTGATGGATGCCTGCTTCAGTGGCAGCAAACGAGGCGAGGGTATGCTGGCTTCTGCCAGAGGCGTGGCACTCAAGGCGAAGGCTGAGGCTCCGAAGGGCAACATGCTCGTGATGACGGCTGCCCAGGGTAGCGAGACGGCTTATCCCTACAAGGAGAAGAAGCATGGACTCTTTACTTATTTTCTCCTGAAGAAACTGCAGGAGAGTAAGGGCAAGGTTACTTATGGCGATCTCTTCGACTATGTGAAGACGAATGTGGCGCAGAAGTCGGTAGTGGTGAATGAGAAGAGTCAGACGCCAACCATAGCCGTATCGGGCGACCTGGTTTCCACCTGGCAGGGCATCAGGCTCAATGAAGACTGATGTCTGAAATACGAAAAATCCCCATCGACTGGACTGCTCCTGTCGATGGGGATTTACTTTTTATTCTCAGAAGATGCAGTGGTCATCTTTTCTCAGAAGATTCATCAATCATCTTTCCTCTGAGGGAATAGAATTACTTCTTCTTCTGCGATTTACGGTTGGCTCTCTGTTGGCGATACTTTGCCTTCTGACGGGCAGAGCCGCTGCCGTGAGCACCCGTAATGTACTTCTTCTTCTTGGCCTTGGTCTTCACCTTGTCGTCGTCGTCCTTCTTAGGTCCGCCGCCTTTGAAGACCATACCGCCCATGATGATATCGTCAATATCGCTCATATACCTTTTATATTATATAAATTAATGATGGAAGAGGCGAACGTGAGTAAACGCCATGGCGATGCCATACTTGTCGCAGGTATCGATAACATTATCGTCACGGATGCTACCGCCTGCTTCTGCTATGTATTCAACACCACTCTTGTGAGCACGCTCGATGTTGTCGCCGAATGGGAAGAAAGCATCGCTACCTAAAGATACACCCTTGTTCTGGGCAATCCAAGCCTTCTTCTCCTCGCGGGTCAGTGGCTCAGGCTTCTCTGTGAAGAACTGCTGCCATACGCCATCCTGCAATACATCCTCCCACTCGTCAGAGATATAGACATTGATGGTATTGTCGCGGTCGGCACGGCGAATCTTCTCCTTGAAAGGCAGGTTCATCACCTTAGGACACTGGCGCAACCACCACTCATCAGCCTTGGAACCAGCAAGGCGGGTACAGTGAATACGGCTCTGCTGACCGGCACCGATACCGATAGCCTGACCATCCTTCACGTAGCATACAGAGTTACTCTGAGTATATTTCAGGGTGATGAGCGAGATAATCAGGTCGCGCTTAGCCTCTGCTGTGAAGTTCTTGTTCTTGGTAGGGATATCCTCGAAGAGAGCTGGATCATCGAGCTTCACCTCGTTGCGTCCCTGCTCGAAGGTAACACCGAATACCTGCTTGTGCTCGATAGGAGCTGGCACGTAGTCTGGATCAATCTGGATGACGCAGTAGGTACCCTTGCGCTTCTCCTTCAACACCTTGATAGCCTCAGGGGTAAAGCCTGGAGCAATCACGCCATCGCTTACCTCACGCTTGATGAGGAGGGCAGTAGCTTCATCGCATACATCGCTCAGGGCCACAAAGTCACCATAAGAGCACATGCGGTCTGCACCACGAGCACGAACATAAGCGCAAGCCAAAGGAGAAAGTTCGAAATCTACGTCATCGCAGAAGTAAATCTTCTTCAATGTGTCGCTCAGTGGCAAGCCGATGGCAGCACCAGCAGGAGAAACATGTTTGAAACTAGCGGCTGCAGGCATTCCTGTAGCTGCCTTCAGTTCCTTGACCAATTGCCAAGAGTTGAAAGCATCCAGAAAGTTGATGTAGCCAGGACGGCCGTTGATAACTTCGATAGGCAGTTCCCTTCCGTCATCCATATAGATGCGAGAAGGCTTCTGATTCGGATTGCATCCGTACTTAAGTGCTAATTCTTTCATCTTAATTAAGAAATGTATTTAGAATTTGGTTGCAAAATTACAAAAAAAATATGAGAAAACCATTTTTTTCGTGCGAAATTCAAAAATAATCTCCCAAACATAGCTCCGTTTCAAAAATATTGTGTACTTTTGCCCACAGTTAGGAATGAAAAATGAAAATTTGAGAAATTAAAGGAATTGAGAATTTGAGGAAGGATAATCACAATGAAAAATGATTTGAAAATCCTCGCTGTAGCTTTGGAGAAGAAGCTAGGCAGGGAACACCTGCAGCACGAAGAGAAGCATAGAAACAACAAGTTGCTGCACAAGGTGTGGGAAATAATGAAAGGAAAGGAGAAACCTTCACAGCAGACACTCAACCGTCTGGCATTGCTTGCCGGATTCCAGAGCTGGGCTGATCTGCAGGGCGCATTGCACGGCACCGATGACGGGCTGACCAACTACAGCGCCGGAGAATAAGGAAATGCAGAAAGGGCATCCAATCGTGAGATCGGATGCCCTTTTTCTGATTCTAATTTTTAATAGGTAACTAAGAAAATTACTCAGCGCTCTTAGCGATGGTCTTCTTCTCAGCGATACGAGCCTTCTTACCTGTGAGCTTACGCAAGTAGTACAACTTAGCGCGACGTACCTTACCGTGCTTGTTCACCTCGATAGAATCGATAGCTGGTGACTCGATAGGGAAGATACGCTCTACACCTACAGTACCTGACATCTTACGAACAGTGAAACGCTTCTTGTCACCATGACCAGAGATCTTGATAACTACACCACGATAGAGCTGGATACGCTCCTTAGTACCCTCGACGATTTTGTAAGCGACTGTGATAGTGTCACCTGCCTTGAACTCAGGGAACTTCTTGCCGGTTGCAAATGCTTCTTCAGCAACTTTAATCAAATCCATTTTTTGTATAAAATTAAAAATTGTTTGTCGTTCCAACGCAACATGGCCGGGCAACACTTCTGCCCAGACAACAGCGGTTACGCCGAAAAGCGGGTGCAAAGTTACGACTTTTTCTCGTATCTCGCAAATTTTCAGTGGGTTTCTTCTCTTTTTCCCCTTCTTTTTTTGTTTTCTTTACTAATGAAACGTTTTTTTCTCGCCTTTTTCGTCTTTTTCGCCGATTTATTTTGTATCTTTGCATCCCGAAATTAGAATATTGTAAAAGGTATGAAGAAAAAGAATAGTATGCAGATGATGCTTGCCTCCATGTCTCTGATGCTGATGGCAAGTCCAGCCTTTGCCCAGAAATTCAAGGTGGCAAAGGTGGAGAGAACCCGTATATTGGTAGATAAAAAATGGGATGCCCAGCCTGATGCTGAGGCTGCGAAGTTCATCGCCCCTTATCAACACAAGGTGGATAGCATCATGGGACCTGTAGTGGGATTCGTGGCTCATGATATGACCCGCCATCGCCCTGAGAGCGAGTTGAGTAATCTGCTTTCTGACATCCTGGTATGGGGTGGCAGACAGTTTAATGAGCAGCCTGTCTTCTCGGTGTATAACATGGGTGGCATCCGTGCCGACTTTGCCAAGGGCGATATCAACGTTGGCGATGTGAGCGAGGTGGCTCCTTTCGAGAACAAAATCTGTTTCCTCACGCTTACCGGCGAGAAGGTGCTTGAACTCTTCCAGCAGATAGCCCACCGTGGCGGCGAGGGTGTGAGCCATGCCGTAAGAATGGTTATCACCCGCGACGGAAAGCTGAAGAGCGTAACCCTGAACGGCGAACCTGTCGATCCTGCTAAGAGCTATCGCATAGCCACCCTCGATTATCTTTCCGAGGGCAACGACCAGCTTGTTGCCTTCAAGAGCGGTACCGATGTGGTGGCTCCTAAGGCGAAGGAGAACAATGTGCGCTACATCATCATGGACTATTTCCGTGAGATGAAGGCTCAGGGCAAGGTAGTGGAGTCAAGAGTAGAAGGCCGCTGCGTAGTAGAATAGGGGGAACGAAGGTTTCCGGGGATTTGCAATCCCCGGAATGCAGATAGACTAACTAAATAAGTATAGAAATGAAACATACATTATTATATATAGCGCTGGCGCTGGCATCATTCACGCTGCAGCCGGCAACAGTACAGGCTGAAGTCCTGAAGAATTCAAAGGCCAAGAAGGAGGCAAAGGCGCAGAAGGCTCCAAAGGTAGTGAAGCAACTCGTGGTGCTCCATACCAATGATACCCACTCCTGCGTGATGCCTTACAATCCGAATCTCGCAGATACAGCCATAGCAAACCGTGGAGGCTACCTCCGCCGTGTGGCAATGATCAAGCAGGAGCGCAGTCTGAATCCAGATCTTCTGCTCTTCGACAGTGGCGACTTCTCTCAGGGATCTCCTTACTATTCGCTCTTCAAGGGGGATGTAGAAGTGGGATTGATGAACGAGATGAAGTATGATGCAGCCACCATCGGAAACCATGAGTTCGATTACGGCATGGACAATATGGTGCGTCTCTTCAAGATGGCAAAGTTCCCGATCGTATGTGCCAACTACGATTTCACCGGCACCGAGCTGGCGGATATTGTAAAGCCATACGTGATATTGCATCGCAAGGGACTCAAGATTGGCGTCTTCGGACTGGCTCCGCAGCTTGCCGGCTTGGTGAGTGAGAAGAATTACGGTTGCATCCAGTACCTGGATCCTATCCAGAAGGCGAACGAGATGACAGAGATCCTGAAGAAGAAGGAGAAGTGTGATGTCATCATCTGCATCTCTCATCTGGGCTGGAATATAGACGGCACGGATGATACCGAGGTGATTGCTGCATCCCGCCACATCGACCTGGTATTGGGAGGGCACAGCCACAGCCTCTTCCAGACGCTGAAGTACAGGACGGATCTCGATGGCAAGCAGGTGCCTGTAGATCAGAACGGCAAGGGCGCCATCTGGGTTGGCAAAATGACATTGGATATTGTGAAAAATAAATAAAACTTATACAAAGACAAAATACAAAAAGACTCCCCGAAAAGCTCGGGGAGTCTTTTTGTATTTTTTATATCATATCATGATATCTGTTATTCCTTGTTGGAAGAAGTATAGAGTCCGATGCAGGCACCGATGAAGCCACCGCTCTTCTGGGTGCTCAGGTTGCTGGCATCCACACCTTTGGCGAGCAGCTGCCAGTCGCCACCTTCCTCTGCATAATAGAAATCGTAATATCTATCATGACCTTCAATCTTCAGCTTCAGTTTGCCTGCCTTGATAGGAGCTGAGGCGATAGTGGCGTTGTTCTTCTCGGCACGGGTCAGGGTAATCATCAGCTTGTCCTTCTTCATGGTCTTGCCCAGTACGAAGTTGTAATCTTCCTTCTGGAGAAGTGCCAATCCTGCAATCTCCTTGTCGTTGCGTGGAGTGAAGTTAATCTCTGTCTCGGCAGTGAAGGTTCCGTGCTGCTGGCGAGCCCAGATGGCAGACATCGGTTCACGCTTGTAGATATTGCCCGGCAAGAGATTCATCTTCAGGTTGCCGTTTTCTACCTTATAGCAATCCACGAAGTCGCGGAGGAACATCCACCGAGGATTCAGATCCTTCAAACCTGCTCCATTGTCTGCTGTATCAAAATTATCCACGTAAGAGAAGTTTCCTGAGAACTCATTCTTTTCAGTTGGTTTCAAGCCAGCCTTCTCTCCAATGGTAGAGATAGGAGTATTCTTGGTAAGAATCTCTGGCCAGCCCTTCTTCCAGGTTACCGGCAGGAGATAGGTGTCGCGACCTGTATTATACATATCTTCTTCGTATGGACGGCAAGCCAGGAATACAGCCCACCAGTTACCCTTTCCATCTTCTACTATGTCTGCATGACCAGCACTGGATACAGGGTCCTTGCGGTTAGGATCGAGTCCGGTACGCTGGGTAAGGATAGGGTTGTTAGGGCATTCCTCCCAAGGACCCATTGGGTTCTTGGCACGGAGAATCACCTCGCTATGCCAACCGCCTGTACCACCTTCTGCACACATCAGATAATAGAACTTGCCCTTTTTGAAGAGGTGAGGACCCTCAATCCAGATAGGACGAGCCTCTACATGGGTTCCGCCACGGAGAATCTCCTTGAAGTCGCCCTTAATGCTGTCGCCCTTTACGTCGAATTCGAAGCAGCGGATAGCACGCTGACCCTCATAGTCGGCACCGCCTACCACCGGACCGTTGTGTACAATGTAGCCCTTGCCGTTGTTATCGAAGAAGAAGCTTGGGTCGATGCCGTCAATCTTCTTCAGATAGATAGGTTCGCTCCAGCCCTTGGATGGGTCCTTGGACTTGACGAAGAAGTTTCCGGCTCCCACGTTGGTGGTAATCATATAGAAGGTCTTGTTCATCTTGTTATAGCTGATGGCTGGTGCGAAGATACCGCCTGATACAGGCTGACCCTTCAGAGGCACCTGCGATTGGCGGGTGAGCACATGGCCGGCTGGAGTCCAGTTTACCAAATCCTTGCTGGTAGAGAGAGGCACACCTGGGAAGAAGGTGAAGGAAGAATTCACCAGATAATAGGTGTCACCTACGCGGCAGAGAGATGGGTCGGGATAGAATCCTGCCAATATTGGGTTGTAGTACTGATGCGTCTTGTCTATCTGGACATTGAATCGGGCATCATTGCCGGCATACTTGAAGTAGTCGAAGTCTGCTGTCTGTGCCTGCGCTCCTGCAGCAAGCATCATCGAAAGCGATAAGATTGCTAATTTCTTCATTATGATAGTTGATTTTTAAAGATTATACAATAAGATAAAAAAATGCAGCGGAAAGCCAGGGATGAGAATCCATACTGGTTTTTCCGCTGCAAAGTTACGGCTTTATTTGCAATCTTTCATTGTGAAATGTAACCAAGACTTTTTTCAAAGTTTCATAAAGCTTTGTTTTTGTTACATATTCTTTTTTCTATTGTGTATCATCTTTATTTCTTCATGGCATTCTGCATGTATTCTCTAGGAGAACAGCCATAGAGGTTCTTGAACATGGTGCTGAAACTTGCGGAATTGGAGAAACCGCAAGCGTACATCACTTCAGTGATGCTTTGCTTGCCATCCTTGAGCAATTTGGCTGCCTGCTGCAGTCTGATGTTGCGGATGAAGCTGTGTGGCGTCTGGTTGGTCAGCTCCTTCATCTTGCGGTGCAGGTGTACACGGCTGATGCCCACCTTCTGTGCTATCATGTCCACACTCAGGTCGGAATCGTTGATGTTTTCGTTGATAACCTCCATCACCCGTTGCATCAGAGAATTGTCAGGAGTCTGCATTTCTATCTGTTCTACCTGGTGATTCTGGCTTTCATTGCCCGTAAACTTATTGCGCAAAGTGCGGCGCACGGTGAGCAGGTTGATGATGTTGCGGTGCAGAATGTCCATGTTGAACGGCTTCAGAATGTAGGCATCGGCACCGGTCTGCAATCCTTCCAGCTGGTCTTCCTCTCTACTCTTGGCTGTGAGCAGGATGATAGGCACATCGTTGGTGTTGATGTTTGATTTCAGCTTGGCGCAGAGGGTGGTTCCGTCCATTTCCGGCATCATGATGTCGCTGATGACAAGATCTGGCTTATTCTTCAGAATCTCGTTCAGCGCCACCTTTCCGTTAGGGTATGTGCGAATCTTGAAGTCGCTGGAGAGCTGTGCTTTCAGGTATTCCTGAATATCCTCTTCGTCTTCCACAATCACGATTTCTGCCTTGGCTCCCTTGGCAGAGGCTGGGGTAGTATTGGAATTGTTCAAGGTTTCGGCTGGTTGGTCATTGTTTTCTGCCAGCTGTTCTTCCTGTTCTGCTTCAGCAAGTTCATTATTCTGCTCTTTCTTCATCTCTTCTTCCTCGATGATCTCTTCTGGTTTGAGATGATCCTTGCCCAATGGAATGCGGATGATGAACTCGCTTCCGTGCTCAAACTTGCTTCCCTTCTCGCCCTCGTTGTTGCGGGCAGAGATGGTGCCGTAGTGCAGTTCCACGAGCGAGCGGGTGAGATCGAGACCGATGCCCGTACCGACGTTGCGGTCGTTAGGGTCAGCAGGGGTCTGGTAGAAGCGCTGGAAGATGGTTTCCAACTTATCCTTCGGGATACCGATGCCGCTGTCCTTGATGCTGATGTAGGCATGGTGGTCGGTGTGGGTGAGCGAGAGGAGGATGTGACCTGCCGTAGGGGTAAACTTGAAGGCATTCGAGAGGGTGTTAATTATCACCTTGTCGAAGTTGTTGCGGTCTATCCATACAGGAAGCTCTTCGCAGTCATGCTGGTATTCGAAGTCGATGCTCTTGGCAATGGCTTGCTGCTTGAAAAGGTCGTATTCTTCATTGATGAACGAAACCATATCGGTCTTGCACATACGCATTACCATCTGTCCCTTGTCAATCTTTCTGAGGTCCATCATCTGGTTGATGAGGTGAAGGATACGTTCCGAGTTCTTTCGGATAATCTCGTAGATGCCTTGACGGTGAGGCTCTTTGTCTTCCTTGATCAGGGAGAGCAATGGGGTGATAATCAGTGTCAATGGCGTACGGATTTCGTGACTGATGTTCATGAAGAACTTGATCTTCGCCTCGCCAATCTCTTCGGCGTGGATGTGCTGCTGGAGGATGAGCTGGTCTTCCATCTGGCGCTTGCGGTGGCGCAGGTAGAGCATGATGGCTGCTATGAGGAGCAGCAGATAGAAGAGCTTTGCCCAGATGCTGGCATACCAGGCTGGGTGAACGATGATGGTGAACTCCTTCACCGGTGTTTCGTAGCCGTTGCAGATGGCCTTGATGCGGTATTTGTAGCTGCCGGGAGCCATGTGCGAGAAGGCAAGTTCGTTCTGCCCGGCTGGCACGGTGCGCCAGGCATCGCCGTTGATGCTGTAAGCGTATCTTATCTGCTCCACATTATTATAGGTGAGGGTAGAGAACTGCAGGGAGAAGGTGTTGTCATCGTGCGAGAGATTGAACTCCTGTGCCACAGTTACCCAGCTGTCCGTGATGGTATAGCTGCCCGACTCCATGCCTGGGCTCACTGCCTTGTTGTTGACCACGAAGCCCGAGATAACCACCTTTGCCTGCCATGGGTGCTGCTTTACCCGGTCGGCCTGGAACCAGTTGATTCCGCCAGAGCCACCCATCAGAATCACCTTCTTATCCTGGGTGGTGCATACGGAAGCATCGCTGAACTCGTTGCTCTGCAGTCCGCTTTCGGTATAAAACCTGATGATGCTGCCATCCTTGGGGTTCAGCATGTTGAGTCCGCTGTTTGTACCCAGCCATATTTTGCCCTTGTTGTCTTCTGTGATACTCGCCACACCGTTGTCGGTGAGTCCTTGGGCTGTGGAATAATGTTTAGGCTCTATTCCTTTTCTGAAGTCGAAGCAGAAGGCTCCATCCTCGGTGCCATACCATACGTGGTCTTTGCTATCTACAAACACGCAGTGCGAAAAACTGTTCTTGTTCAGGCAGTTGATGCCCTTGAAGGTGGAAACCCAGCTGTTTCGCTTGCGGTCGAGGCACGCCAGTCCCACAGAGGTAGCTATATACACGTGGTTGCCATCCTTTGATAAGGCCATCTTGATGAGGTAATCGTTGGGCAGGCTGTTGACCTTGAGGTTGTTATCTGCACCATATTTAGCCTTGTAGTTTCTTCGGCTTCCGTCTTTCTGCAGGCAGAAGAGACCTTTGCCCATGGTGGCTATCCAGATGTTGCCCTGTGGGTCTTGCTTGATATCTAAGATGCCCACCGACTTGCTGATGCCCAAATCAACGGGGTGGAAGCTTCCGGCTGCATCCATATAGCCCAGACCGTCGGTATAGGTTCCCACCCAGGTTCTGCCCTGCTGGTCCTTACAGAGGGTGAGCACGGTGCTTTGGTTCAGGAAATGCCCCTCTACGCTGCGGGTTGCTATATTAAATAGGTATAGGCCATCCTTGTCGGTACCCACCCACACCTGGTTGCCCTGGTTGATGCTGAGGCTGGTAACGCAGTTTTCGCCAATCACGTTGCGGCTGCCCAGGCGGAAGCCCATATAGTTGAAGTCGTTCTGTATGTTGCTCTGCATGAACACACCTTTCTGCAGCATGCTCACCCAGATGTTGCCCTGATAGTCTTCTATGATGCTGGTTACCTTGCTCTTGGCCAGGTTCACCAGTCGGCTGAAGAGAGGGTTATCCTGCAGGAATCCGGTCTGAGGGTCATATACATAGATGCCCAGTCCGTCGCAGCCGATATAGAGCTTGTTGTTGCGGCTGATATAGATGTTGTCGATGGGCAGGTTTCCGATGCTGCTGATTCGGGTAAAGACGTTGCTTCCTGCCCTGAGCAGATGTACGCCCTGGTTCTTGCTGGCGAGATAGATGTTGCCCAGGGCGTCCTGCTGGATATCCTGTGCGTCCACGCCTTCGGTACCGGCAAAGTGGGAGGTGACTCTACCGTTTGTTTCCTTGCGGTAGAGTTTTCCGTCTTCGGTGATGATCCAGAGTCTGCCCCGTTTATCTTCCAGGAGTTTGTGGATATATTTCAGTTTTTCCACCTCTCCCTTCATGGCATGGCATTTTTGTTCATCCTTCTTTTTGAGCATGATGCCATAACCGGATGTAGCCACGGCTACGTCTTTATTCTTTAGGGGATATACCTGCTTTACGTAGGTGGCGAGTTCTTCGCCTTTGGAATCGAGCATAGGGATTTTTAGGAATTCGCTTCCCGAAAATTCCAATAGAGAGTTGTTGGTACCTAGCAGGATATGTTCCTTCTCGTCTTGAGCAATGCTATTGATGTAGTTGCTGTTAAGGCCTAAAAAATTTGACATATCCTTCTTTATTACGTTGATGTGGTAACCATCGTAGTTGTTCAAACCGTTGCGGGTGGCTATCCAGATGAATCCGCTCTTGTCCTGGAACACCTGCGTGGCGAGGTTGCTCGAGAGCTGATTGTCCGTGTTGAAGAGTTTGCCGCTCTGTGCCCATGCCTGGATAGAGAAGAGGCAAATCATCATCGTGTTGATTAATTGGCTTATAGTTTTCATGTTTCTTGTTTATATTTATAGTGTTATTTTCTGCTTGCAAAAGTACGATTTTTAGTTGGAATATCCCAATAATTCTTTCTTTTTTTGATTACAGAAAACAAATAATATGCCTTTTGGTGTTCATTATCAGGTGATGTTACATGACGGAAAGTATATGTTGCACGACTAAACTCTTCATAAACTATCGGTTACGCAGGATAAAGCCTGTTTCCCGATTTTCTGATACCTTTGCACCATCAAAAAGAGTCAATTTTGCATTGGCATTAGGTTATGTTTATTGTGAAATATGCGAAACCGCAGTTTTTTGAATGATTTTAGTTAGAATGGTTTTAGTTTGTTTGATATTTTTTTAGAAAATTAGGTTGGTTGTATTTGAGTTCAATTTAAAAATGAACATATTTATGATTGAAAAGATCATGATTAATTGGTTTTCTAGGAATGGTGCGTAGGGATACGCGCCATTCTCTTTAAAGGTAACTAAGATTGTTTTTCGGGCTTAATAATTAATTGACAATTTGGAAAAGTGATAAAATCTAAAAATAAAATAACATGAACAGAACGAATTTTTTCATATCTCTGGCTCTTGCGATGTTTGCAATGGTGGGGAATGCGGCTGCCAGCCAGGCTGCCCCGCAAGCTGACGGAAATTTGCCGGCTCTGCGTGTAGAAGGCAAGAATCTGGTTGATGCCAACGGCAAGACCGTGGTGCTGCATGGTGTGATGGATACGCCCAACCGCTACTTCAACGGCTGGCGATGGCAACAGTGGAAGGCTGACTATTCGGAAGCCGACATCCAGTCTTGCCTGGAATATTTCTCCAAGCAGTTTGCTGCCATCACCGACAAGGAGCAGGGTGCTTACTGCACCGTGTTCCGTCTGCACATGGATCCCTGCTGGACCAACGATCCATCGAAGAAGGCAGAGAACGAGGCCGATATCTCGGCATTCAACATGGCGCGCTATCGCCTCTATCTCCAGAAACTCTATATCCCATTAATTAAGGATGCCATCGCCCACGGACTCTACGTCATCGTGCGTCCACCGGGTGTATGTCCTGGCGACATCAGCGTAGGCGATAAGTACAACCGCTACCTGAAGTCGATATGGAAGGCCTTTGCTGCCGATGAGTATATCCGGCAGAATTCGGGTATTATCTCTATCGAACTAGCCAACGAGCCGGTGAGGGTTCATCTGAGTGATGGCTCTAATTCGGATAAAGCACTGCATGATTACTTCCAGCCGGTGGTTGACGAGATTCGCGCGCAGGGCTTCAAGGGAATCATCTGGGTGCCGGGTGCGGGCTATCAGAGCCAGTATCAGAACTACGCCAAGTATCCTATCACCGACAGTGAGGATAATTTCTCGTATGCCGTACATGTATATTCCGGCTGGTATGGCAACATGACCGACAAGAACTGCAATCACGATACCTTTATCCGCAACTTCAAGAGTCAGGTGCCTATGGTAGAGACGAAGCCTATCATGGTAACGGAGATAGACTGGAGTCCGGAAGATCCTGACAAGGTGAGCGAAGGTCACTACAACGAATGGGGTCAGTGGACTCAGCCTAACCTGGGCAGCTGGGCAACGGCATCCACCTCGAAATGGGGAATGGCATGGAAGGCAGTGCACGACCATTACGGCAACATCGGTATGACCCTTACCCATCCTCAGGAGTATTACGACATAGACGAGTATCTGAAGACCGGCAAGGTAATACCGGGCTTCCAGAATGCCAAGAAGCACAAACTCTTTGAAGAGTGCTGCGGCTATGCCTGCATGAACTGGTACAAGGAATGGTACATGAAACAGATGGATACGGGAATTGAGCAGAATGTGAACGATGAAGAAGTTATCGCCACCTATTATTATAATATAGCTGGTGTAAAAGTGAATAAACCTAAAAAAGGTATTTATGTAGTAAAACAATTGTTAAAGGGCGGAAAGACTCGTTCTTACAAAGTTTGTTATTAACGGCAAAGTATCTGTTACAAGAGACAAAGTGTATCTGAAATGAAACAAGTATCTTTGCACCCGTGAATAGACAATCATATAAAATATGTGAATGCATAAACTATAAAACATAAATCAAAAATGAATAGAACATGATTGAACAAGTGTTAACAATGAAACGGACAGCAGCCTTATGCTTGGTGGGAGCTTTCTGCAGCCTGAATGCTCAGGCACAGAAGATCCAGGTCAAGGGTAATCTTGTTGACGGTACAGGTGAGCCTCTGATAGGTGCCACTGTAAAAGTAAAGGGAAATCCCGGTGTCGGTGCTGTCACCGACTTAGATGGTAATTTCAGTATCAGTGTTCCTTCAGAGAATTCTATCCTCGTATTTACATACGTAGGTATGAAGACCAAGGAAGTAAAGATTGGTACGAAGAGAGAGTTCAAACTTACCCTCGAAGACGACAATGCCATCGGCGAAGTTGTAGTCGTTGGTTATGGTCAGCAGAAGAAGGCTTCTGTGGTGGGTGCCATTACCCAGACCACAGGTAAGGTGCTGGAACGCGCAGGTGGTGTATCTGATATCGGTTCTGCCCTGACAGGTAATCTGCCTGGTGTGATTACATCATCTTCATCAGGTATGCCTGGTGATGAGGATCCTAAGATTGTGATTCGTGGTGTGAGCTCCTGGAACTCTTCCGACCCTCTCATTCTTGTGGATGGTATCGAGCGCCCTATGTCGAGTGTGGATATCCATTCCGTACAGTCTATTTCTGTATTGAAGGATGCTTCTGCTACCGCCGTCTATGGTGTGAAGGGTGCGAATGGTGTTATCCTGATTACCACCAAGCGTGGTACGGAAGGCAAGGCCAAGATTTCTGCCAGTGCAAGCTCTGCTATCAAGCTGGTGTCTAAGTTGCCTGAGACCTACGGTTCTGCCGATGCGCTCTATTATGCGAACCAGGCAATCAAGCATGAGTTGGGACTCTCACCTTCAAGCTGGGGTGACATCCGCTCTACCGAATTCATCGACAAATACAATGCTCCAGCCGGTAGTATTGATCCGGAGACCGGATTCCTGATGAGCGAGCGTTATCCTGATGTAGATTGGCAGAAGGAACTCTTCAAGGACTACGCCATGTCTTACAATGCCAATGTGAACATCGCTGGTGGTACCAAGGCAGTGAAGTATTATGCAGCCATCGACTATCAGCACGAGGGTGACCTCTTCCGCGAGTGGAATAACAATCGTGGTTATACCAGTGGTTACGGATTCAACCGTATCAACGTTCGTTCCAATCTCGACTTCCAGCTCACCAAGACTACCACGCTGAAGGCAAACCTTTCGGGTAGCCATGGTATCCGCAAGTCACCTTATGGCTTGGAGAAAGGTTCATGGGCTGAGAGCCAGCTCTGGCAGGCAGCTTACTCTGCACCTCATGATACCTTCCTGCCACAGTATAGCGATGGTGTTTGGGGCTATTTCCCTAAAGATGATCAAGGCTCTCCTAACTCTGTGACCAATCTTGCACTTCATGGTGAGCAGTCAACCACCACTACCCGTATCAATACCGACTTTACGCTCGAGCAGGATCTTTCCTTTATTACAAAGGGTCTGAAGGCATCTGCCATCGTATCTTGGGATAACGTGTTTGTGGAGGCAAACCGAGGTGTCAATGACCTCAATAATGCAGCCCAGTATAAGTATATCGACCCTGTTACGGGTAAGGTGATCTATAAGGAGAAGCCTGCGGGACACAACAACTTCGATTTTGTGGAGACCATCGCATGGAAGACTGATGCAGGTGCGCTCAACAACGATCTTACCCAGCGTAACCTCTTCTATCAGGCACAGCTCTATTGGGGACGCAAGTTCGGCAAGCACGATGTAACAGCTATGGGCGTATTCAACCGCTCTGAGCGTGCTACGGGTTCTCAGTTTACCAACTACCGTGAGGACTGGGCATTCCGTACCACCTATAATTATGACGATCGCTACATGTTCGAGTATAACGGTGCCTACAACGGTTCGGAGAAGTTCTCCAAGGACAATCGTTTTGCCTTCTTCAATTCAGGTGCTATCGGTTGGAACGTAGCCAACGAGAAATGGTTCAAGCCAGTGACTGAGGCAAAGGTATTCGGCAGAAACCTGGTTGACATCCTCAAGTTCCGCTACTCTTATGGAGAGATTGGTGAGGATAATGTATGGGAACGCTGGCTCTACCAGACCACTTGGGCTTACGGTGGCAAGACCCATCTTGATTCAACCAACCCGAACAACGAGTCCATTTACACCTGGTATAAGGAATCGAAGGTAGGTAACCCAGATATCCATTGGGAGAAGGCCATCAAACAGAATTTCGGTATCGACTATGCTTTCCTCGGTGGTCTCGTAGCCGGTTCGCTTGAATTCTTCAATGAGAAGCGTTCCGACATCATGATTGCCGGCAGCAGCCGTTCGGTGCCTTCCTATTTCGGTGCTTCTGCTCCTTTCCTGAACAAGGGTAGAACCAAGACCACAGGTTATGAGCTTGAAGTTCGACTGAAGTATGATTTTGCCAACGGTATCCATGCCTATGCCAATATGAACATGACGCATGCAAAAAATGTTGTTACCGAGCATGACGACCCAGAGTTGCTTCCTGCATACCAGAAGAACATGGGATTCTCCATCGGACAGGGCAAGAGCTATCTCGACAATGGTACAGCACAGTCTTGGGATGATGTCATCGCCATGACTCCTCACAATACCAATGACAGCCAGAAGTTGCCAGGTCAGTATATCATCACCGACTTCAATGGTGACGGTGTGATTGATACCAATGATAGTGCGCCTTATGGCTTTACAGGTACTCCTCAGAACACCTACAATGCCACTATCGGTATTGACTACAAGGGATTCAGTATCTTTGCGCAGTTCTATGGCGTAAACAACGTGAGCCGCTATGTAGCATTCAACTCACTGCCTAAGCCATACCTTCACACGGTGTTCAAGGAGGGTGCTTACTGGTCAACATCAACTCCAGACGGTATTCCTTCACTCCGCATGAACTCTACTCCAAGTTACTATGAGGGTACCCGCTTCCTCTACGATGGTTCGTTCTGCCGCTTGAAGAACCTGGAGGTGGCTTATACCTGGAATGACGGATGGATCAAGAGTCTCGGTCTCTCGATGTTGAAGGTTTATGTAAATGGTAACAACCTCTTCCTCTGGACAGATATGCCTGACGACCGTGAGTCGAACTTCGCAGGTACAGGTCTTGCTTCTCAGGGTGCATACCCTACAATGAAGCGTATCAACTTCGGTATCAAGTTAGAGTTGTAAACAGCGTTAATATAACACATTATTTATTATGACAAGAATAATTTCTAAATATAAGTCTGCCTGCCTGGCGTTGGCATTGGGATGTTCTCTCGCCCTGACCACCAGCTGTACAGACTATCTTGACAAGTCACCAGAATCGGATGTATCTCCAGAGGCTGCTTTCAAGAATTTCAAGAATTTCCAGGGCTTTACAGAGGAGCTTTATCTCTGTATTCCTGACTTCTCCAAGAGTTACTGGACAACGTCCTGGAACTGGGGTGAGGATGATATCCAGGCTGTGGGTATCGACTTCCACATGAGCTACAAGGTTGACCAGGGTGACTTCTGGGGCTGGCAGCAGGAATATGACGGATGGGGCGCAAGCTTCATGGACCAGGGGTCAAGTTTTTTGGATCCAAACGATGCTGGTAATAATTATCGTTTTTCTCGTGGTCTTTGGAAGGCTGCATGGTATGGCATCCGTAAAGCAAATCTGGGTCTGGAGAATATGGACCTGATGACGGCTGCCACCCAGGAGGAGAAGAATGCCATCAAGGGTCAGTTGCTCTTCTTCCGTGGATGGCTTCATTTCCAGCTGATGCAGTATTTCGGTGGTCTGCCATATATTGATCATACCCTAGCTGCCGACCAGCCAATGACTCTTCCTCGTGAAACCTGTCAGGCATGTGCCGAGAAGGCTGCTAAAGACTTCCGTGAGGCTGCAGAGCTTCTGCCTATCGACTGGGATAAGTCTTCTGTTGGTCGCAATACATTAGGCAAGAATGGCTTCCGCATCAACAAGATTACCGCACTTGCCTATGAAGGCAAATCACTCTTGTGGGCAGCTTCTCCACTGGTGAAGAACTGCGATGCCAAGATGAATGTAAACGGCAATGCCAGCACCTACGATTACGATACCAACTATGCACAGAAGGCTGCCGAGGCACTTGGCGAACTCCTTACTCTTGTAGAGACAGGACAGACCCAGTACAAGCTCGTGGATTTTGCTGATTACTCAGATCTGTTCTATACCTGGAACAAGAACATGCTTCCTCCAGGTTCTACCGAGAATATTCTCCGTGATATTCCAGCCGATGCATGGCAGAACTCTCACTTCGGAGTGTTCACCGAGTTTGGCGGTCAGATTCTTACAGGTGGTCAGGCTTCCTCACAGCCTACAGCCAACTACGTAAACTATTATGGTATGGCGAATGGTCTTCCTCTCGATGACCCAGAGTCTGGTTTCGACCCAACCCATCCTTGGAAGAACCGTGACCCACGTTTCTATCACGACATCGTATATGATGGAGTAAAGGTGGTAGAGGGAGACATCAAACCGGATGCCAACCGATATGCCAACCTCTATACAGGTGGTACTTACCGTGACGATATCAACGAGAGCCGCACTGGTTACCTGCTCTATAAGTTCATTCCTATGATCGCCAACAACTATGATATGGGTGCTACTTATAACAAGTTGTACATTGATGTGCCTTACCTGCGTCTTGCCGACTGTTACCTGATGTATGCCGAGGCTTGTGCAGCCGTAGGTGGAGCCACCGCTTCAGCCAAGTGCTCACTCACAGCTCTCGATGCAGTGAACAAGATTCGCGAGCGTGCCGGAGTAGCAGACGTAGCAGCCAAGTTTACAGGCAACAAGGACAAGTTCATGGATGAGGTTCGCCGCGAGCGTGCCGTAGAGCTTGCTTTCGAAGGTCACCGTTTCAACGACCTGCGTCGCTGGTTGCTTCTCGACAAGGCACCTTACAACATCAAGACATCGCAGGAGTTTGTACGTGCAGGCAAGTTTGATCCAAAGAATCCACAGAACACCGAGGTTTCCGGTTTCAAGGAGAAGACCATTCTTACCCGTCACTTCACAAGCAAGCACTGGTGGATGCCTTTGAAGAAGAAAGACACCAGTATCTATCCTGAGATGTTCCAGAATCCAGGTTGGTAATAGAGTGTGAATCAAGAAAACAATTAAAAGAATAAAGAAGAAAAAATTATGAGCAACATAATTTCAAGATATAAAGCGATTCTTCCGGTTTCCCTCTTCGCTCTCTCTGCACAAGGAGTGATGGCACAGGATGCCACAGAAGCAGACACCATCAACGTGGCATTCCGCAAGGCGGATGCCCGTGATGTAATCACTCCTGTCAGCACGGTCAAGGTGAAGAATCTGCTGGAGAAGAACTACAATACCTATAGCCTCGACAACATGCAGGCTTTGACTGCAGGTTATAACGGGTCGCTGTGGAACCAGGGTGATGCACTCGTGCTGATTGACGGTGTGCCACGTGATGCAAACAATGTTTTGCCAACGGAGATTGAAGACATTACCTTCCTCAAGGGTGCTTCTGCCGTTGTTCTCTACGGTAGCCGTGCTGCAAAGGGTGTTATCCTCATCACAACAAAGCGTGGAAAAGTAGAACCTTTGAAGATAAGCGCCCGTGCCAACTATCAGATGAGTGTAGCGAAGTCTTTCCCTACCTACCTCGATGGTGCGCAGTATATGACGCTTTACAATCAGGCACTTGCCAACGATGGTCTTTCTGCTAAATATTCAGCTGAAGACATCTATAACACGGCTGCAGGTACCAATCCTTACCGTTATCCAAACCAGCAGTTCTATAATTCTGATTATCTCAAGAAGACCAAGTCTCGCTACGATGTGACGGCTGAATTCGAAGGTGGTGGTAAGTTTGCACAGTTCTATACCAACGTAAGCTACTACCGCGAGGGCGATTTCTTCAATTTCGGTGAAGGAAAGAACAACTATACCGACCGCCTGAACGTACGTGGTAACATCGACCTCCAGCTTGCTGACTGGGCTTCTGGTTGGGTGAATGCCAACGCTACCTATTATAACCAGCATGGTTCAAACAGCGAATTCTGGAAGGCAGCTTCTACATTGCGCCCTAACCGTGTGGCTCCATTCATCCCGCTGTCTTATCTTGACCCGATGGATGCCAATTCTCTGGCTCTCATCAATAACTCAAGAAATATCATCACCAATCCTGTGGGATTGCCAGCCGGACAGTATTTCCTGGGTGCTACACAGGAAGACCAGACCAATGCCTTCGCAGATATGTATGCTGCAGGCTACAACACCTGGACATCCCGCCAGATGCAGTTTGATACTGGTGTCAAGTTTGATCTCTCTTCTTTGCTGAAGGGATTGAGCTTCAAGACCATGTTTGCGGTTGACTATTCTACGTCATATACCACATCCTTGAACGACAGTTATGCAACCTTCGGTGTCAACTGGACACAGTTTGACGGCAAGCAGATTATCGGTTCCGTCACTCAGTATGGTGAGGATAAGCATACGGGTACTTTGAACTCCAGCAACTCAGCAGAGCGCCAGACTCTTGCCTGGACCGGACAGTTTGACTACGTTAACTCCTTCGGCAATCACAATGTGAATGCCACCTTGCTCGCCAATGGTTATCAGCAGACTATCAGCGGTGAGTATCACAAGGTAAGCAATGCCAACCTGGGACTTCTCGTGTCATACAACTATGCACATAAGTACTATGCCGACTTGGCAGCCAATGTGGTACATTCGGCAAAGCTTCCTGAGGGCAACCGCAATGCCATCTCTCCATCGGCAACTCTCGGCTGGAGACTCTCTGAAGAGAATTTCCTGAAGGATGTAAACTGGCTCAATGACCTCCGTCTTACTGCAGGTTATACCGTCTTGAACCAGGATCTTGATATCAAAGAGTACTTCATGTATGAGAATATCTTCACGGCTACCGGTACATGGTGGGGATGGTCTGACGCCAACAACAGCATCCAGACTTCAGACTCGCAGCGTGGTGGTAACGACGAGCTGGGCTTCATCAAGCGCAAGGAGTTCAACGTAGGTTTGAATGGTGCCTTGTTCAGTAACCGACTCAGCTTTGCCGTAAACTACTACAACACGGTGACTGATGGCTTGCTCGCTCAGCCAGATTACATCTATCCAAGCTATATGCATACCTACTGGCCTGTATCTACATTCGTGCCATACATCAACTATGGTAAGAATCGCCGCACAGGTGTTGACTTCTCTCTCGGTTATAAAGACAAGGTGGGAGACTTCGAGTATGGTATCCAGGCATTCGGACAGACCAACAGTTCAAAGAACCTGAAGGTTGCAGAGAATGTAGAGTATGACTACATGCGTACAGAAGGCAAGCTCACTGATGCCCTTTGGGGATATGAGTGCTTAGGCTACTACAACAGTCAGGATGAAATTGACAATGATAAGGTCAAGAGCTCTTTCGGTACTTTGAAGCCAGGTGATCTGAGATACAAGGACCAGAATGGTGATAATGTCATCGACAGCAAGGACCGCGTGGTTATCGGTCGCTGGAGCGCCAAGTTCACCGGTGGTATGAATCTTACCTTGAAGTACAAGAACTTCACTCTCTTCGCCATGTTGACAGGTCAGTTTGGTGGCAATGCTATCAAGGACGATACCTACAACTGGGTTTACGGTGAGCGTAAGTACAGTGATGTGGTACTCGGTGCCTGGACAGAGAGTAAATTCAAGAACGGAGAGTCTATCACCTATCCTCGTCTGACAACACAGAGTGGTGACAACAACTTCAATGCTTCCGACTACTGGATGTATTCAACCGACCGCATCGACTTGAGCCGCGTGCAGCTTACCTACGACTTCAACAAGTCTCTCTTCGGAGACAACAGTTTGGTGAAGGGTTTGCAGGTATATGTTAATGGCAGCAGCCTCCTGACGATAGCCGGTGAGCGCAAGCAGATGGAACGCAATGTAGATTCTGCTCCTCAAACCCGCAGTTTCACCATCGGTGCAAAGGTTGAGTTCTAATATAGAAAATTAAGATAACGAAAATGACAAAAGTGATGAACAACTTACTATCAAAATATAAAATTGGTGGAGTGGTGCTCGGACTGGCTCTTTCGATAGGACTGACAAGCTGCGACGATATGTTCGAGCCTGCCATCGAAAACCATCTGGGTTTCGAGTATATGTACGACCATCCAGACTATGCTGATGGTGTGCTTGGCAACGCCTATACCCGTCTGCCAAACCGCGAATACTCGTTCAACGATGTCGCTACAGACGATGCCGTGAGTAACGACGCTACCGACTCTTATCGTAAGATGACTGGCGTAGATAGCTGGACATCAAGCAACAACCCTGTGGAAACCTGGCGCAACTGTCGTGCAGCTATCCAGTATATCAACCTCTTCCTTGCCAATGTGGATAAGGTAAACTGGAACAGCGATGAGGCTGTGCGTGCCATGTATGAGCAGCGTTATATCGGCGAGGCAAAGGGTTTGAGAGCACTCTTCATGTACTATCTGCTCCGTGCCCATGGTGGTTTGGTCAATGGAACACTTCTCGGTGTTCCTAACGATGTTGAGCCAACAAATGTAAATTCAGATTTCAATTCCTTGGAGGTGCGTGCTTCTTATGCCGACTGCATGAAGCAGCTCATTGCGGATGCAGAAGAGGCTGTACGTGTACTTCCTGTTGACTACAAGGATACGGATAACGAGACAATGACCGTTAGTTGCCTTGGCAAATCCTATACAGTTACAAAGGCTACTTACAATCGTGTACTTGGTTCCAACTTCGCCGGACGCTTAAGTGGTCGTATCGCTCGTGCCGTTCTTGCACAGGCTACATTGATGGCTGCATCTCCAGCCTTTGCCGAAGGCAGCGGCGTAACCTACGAGCAGGCTGCCAAATATGCCAAGGCAGTGCTCGACCTCAATGGTGGCATCTCAGGCATCGATACAAATGGTTTGGAGTGGTATGCAGACCCAAACATGAAGGATCTTAAAGCGGCACAATGTCCTAAGGAAGTACTCTGGCGTACAGAGAAGAGCGAGAGCAATGATTTGGAGACCAAGTACTACCCACCATCAATCTATGGTCAGGGTCGTATCAATCCAACCCAGAATCTTGTAGATGCATTCCCTGCTGCCAACGGTTATCCTATTACAGATGCCAACAGCGAATATGACCCAGCTAATCCATACGCAAACCGTGACCCACGTCTGGCTAAGTACATTATCTATAATGGACAGACAGCCGGTTCAGGAAATGCTGTCATCAATACACAGGCAGACAACGCAGACAATCTCGATGGTCTCAACAAGGACGTTTCCAAGTCAACCCGCACAGGTTACTATATGAAGAAGCTCCTCCGTCAGGACATCAACCTGGATCCTACGGTTAACGGCAAGGCTTATCATTATACAGCCCGCATCCGTTATACAGAGCTTTATCTGGATTATGCCGAGGCAGCCAATGAGGCTTATGGTCCTAAGGGCGGCGCAGATTACTCAGCCTACGATGTCATCAAGGCAATCCGTGAGCGTGCAGGCTTGGGAGAGTTTGGTGAAGATCCATACCTGGAAGAGTGTGCACAGAGCAAGGAAAAGATGCGTGAGTTGATTAGAAACGAGCGTCGCATAGAGCTTTGCTTCGAAGGCTTCCGCTTCTGGGATCTGCGTCGCTGGAAGGCTAACCTCACAGAGGAGGCAAAGGGTATGAGCATCACCAACGAAGAGGCTGGCAAGAAATATACTCCTATCTCAGTGGAAACACGTAATTTCAAGGAGAATGCCTTCTATGGTCCTGTGCCATACGACCAGATTCTTAATTTCCCATCACTCGTTCAGAACACAGGATGGTAAAAAGAACAACATTTGGTAATAAAAAGAAAAAAAGAAGATTATGAATAAAACATTCAGAAAAATAGGAACTGCAATCATGGGACTTGCCTTGGTAGCTGGTCTTTCTACCTCTTGTTCAAACGGAGATTGGGAAGATAGTCTTCAGGGAGGAACAGGCAATGGTGGCAACAACGGTAAGATAACAGTATCTTTCGCTATGCAGGCACCTATCCGCGTTATCACCCTCGGTAATGACGATGATGCGGTAAATACCGACGACAATGCTCATCAGTTCAAGCTGCAGGCAACTTGGGGTGGTGGCTACAAGAATACCAAGGATTGTAAGATCAGCTATAAGATAGATCCATCTCTTCTGCCAGAAGGCAGTGGTATGGAGGTGCTCCCTGAATCCTACTATACCCTGGAGGATCCTACCACCCTGACTATCCCTAAGGGAAGGATTATTGGTGGTACAACAGTGCATCTTACTGATGCCTTCTTCAACGATCCGAAGGCTGCTACTACTCACTATGTGCTGCCTGTAAGACTCGTTTCTTCCCTCACTGGTGATTCTATCCTTGAAAAGAAGAACTACCAGATGATCTGTGTGAAGTACAAGAATCAGTACTCAGGTATGTATTGCAAGACAGGAACTACCAATATCCAGGATTTGAAGACCATTACTCACAAGAACGAGGATGCGCTGGATGTGGCTTCATCTGTAGATTTCAACACATCTTCCATCACTTTCTCTTATCCTGTAAAGGAGTGGAAGTATGATGACAAAGAGCATATCTGGAGTCAGATTGATGCATCGAAGGAGTTGACCATTACTCTCGCATTCAATGGTGAAAACTGTAAGGTTTATCAGGATGGCAAGGAGATTGGTACTGGTACTTTTGCTCCTCGTGGCATTCAGGATTTCAGCGACAAGAACCGCATGGCTGATTGTCTGAAGATCAAGTTTAATGCTACTGTAGTGACCAATGCAGGTGATGTAGAGCACGAGAAAACATGGAACATCTCTGCCGACTATGTGATGTCTATGATGAGTCGTGGCAACAAGCTTGAGTCATGGAAGTAATTTCGTAACAAACTAATGAAAATGAATTTAGTAGTATGAAAGTAAATAAATATATTATATCTGCACTGGTCTGCCCATTTGTTTTGGGCAGCTGTGCAGACTGGGATGACTGGAAATATGATGTCGAGAAGCCTCAGACCATCGCTCAGTATGAGTATCTCAACGACTATGCGCCATTGAAGGAGTATCTGGATCGTGGTGCTCATCCTGGTTTTAAGGTAAGTGCTGCACTTGGCGTGGACGAGTTCAACCAGCAGGGTTCTCTCTTCCGTCTTGCAGCCCATAACTTTGATGAGATTGTTGCAGGCAATGCCATGAAGATGGCTTCCTGTGTCAACGACCAGGGAGTGATGGATTTCAGTAAGGTATCTTCTTTTGTTTCCGCAGCAGAGGATGCAGGGTTAACAGTTTATGGTCATGCGCTTGCCTGGCATGCTCAGCAGCCTAGCAAGTATTTGAATGGATTGATAGCCGATAAGCCTATTCCTGAGGCGCCGGGCGGCGACAATCAGTTTATTAGATATACCACAGATAAGGCTGGCTCAAATCCCTGGGATAATCAGGCTACCTGCAAGTTGGCTACGCCATTGGAAAAAGGGGGTGCTTATACTCTTTCAATGAAAGTGAAAGCATCACAAGATTGTGATCTTGATTTTTGGCCAATCTGGAATGCTAGTCCTAACAAGAACGAGTGGGGTGGTAGTAATGATGTTCAGTACTTGGCAGCTAAGAAAGTTTCTACAGAATGGACAACGGTTACCTGGAATTTTAATGCAACGTTTCCTCATGATATGTTGCAATTTTGTTTCGGTAAGTTAGGTGGTAGCATCGATTTCGATGATGTCAAATTAGTAAAGGATGGCACTGAAACCAACTTAGTGGCTAATGGCGATTTTGCTAAAGATGATAAATCTGCTTGGGGTAACAACTGGCAGGGACCTTCTTTTGCAATCAAGCAAGGTTCTGGTACAAGTGCATCTGGAAACTTCTGTATCAAATATACCACAACTAAGGATGGCTCAAATGCCTGGGATCATCAGGCAATGTATACGTTGCCTAAGCCATTGAAAAAGGGCGCTAAGTATGTCTTGAAGATGAAGTTGAAGGCTTCATCTGCTGCGGAATTTGCTTTCTGGCCTATCTGGGATGCCAGTCCTAATAAAAACGAGTGGGGTGGAAGTAATGATGTGCAGTATTGTGAAGCTCAGAATCTTACTACTGACTGGAAAACATATACTTGGGAGTTTACTGCTGCGTTTACACATGATAAGTTGCAGTTCTGCTTCGGTAAAATGAAGTCTGGCGAGAGTGTATATATGGATGATATTACCCTTGTCAAGGAAGGTACTGAGGATAATCTTGTTGCGAATGGCGACTTTGCCAAGAATGCAACAACCGGTTGGGCTAGCAACTGGCAGGGACCTGACTTCAAATGTGAAAAGTATGGTAATGGTATCCCTCTCACTCCTAAGGAGAAGTCTGATACACTTACCTGGGCGATGAACAAATGGATAAGTGGCATGATGCAGGCCACTGAAGGCAAGGTGAAGGCTTGGGATCTCATCAACGAGGCTATCTCAGGTGGTGGCAATGTGAATGGCTTCTATGCTCTTCAGACTGAGGCTACCAGTGAGCATAATCCACAAGATTTCTACTGGCAGGATTACTTCACACCAGAGATGTATGGTCCTATCGTAGAGAAGGCGGCTCGTGATGCTTATGCTGCGGTAGAGGGTACAAACCCTGCAGACCTCAAGCTCTTCATCAACGATTACAACCTGGAGTCTGACTGGGACAACAACCAGAAGGTGAAGTCGCTCGTTTACTGGATTGGCGTATGGGAAAAGAAGGGTAAGGAACTCGGCTGGAACACCAAGATTGATGGTATCGGAACACAGATGCACATCAGCTACTACGAGAATCCACAGACTCTGGAAAGCAAGAAGAAGGGCATCCAGAACATGCTCAAGATCATGGCAGAGACTGGCAAGCTCGTCCGTATCTCAGAGATCGATATGGGCTATGTAGATAAAGATGGCAAAGATGTTACTACTGCTCAGCTGGAGAAGCTTCCAATTGATGAGCGTGTGGCTAAGGAAAAGGCTATGGCTGAACACTACAAGTGGATTATCGAGCAGTATTTCAAGATCGTTCCTGTCGAACAGCAGTATGGTATCTGCCAGTGGTGTCTCACCGATGCACCAACAAACAGCGGTTGGCGCCCTGGACTGCCTGTAGGTCTCTGGAACCTGAACTATCAGCGCAAGCCTGCTTACGGTGGTTTTGCTGATGGTTTGAGTGAGGGTAAGTAATCTTATATATTAAGGTGTTACAATAAACATACATACAATGAACAAGTTATCAATCTTTGCATCAATGATGATGATAATGTGCCTTCCGATGATGGCACAGAAGAATGGTAGCAAGGCACAAGTAAAACCTGATCCGAACTTCCAGATTTATCTCTGTTTCGGACAGTCGAACATGGAGGGCAATGCCGCCATTGAAGACATCGACCGGACAGGAGTAAATCCAAGATTCATGGCAATGTATGCCGTGGATGATGAGAAGGCAGGATGGAAAAAGGGACAGTGGCATACTGCCGTTCCTCCTCAGGCACGACCAGACACTGGCCTCACTCCTGTAGATTATTTCGGAAGAAAGATGGTGGATAACCTGCCAGACAGCATCAAGGTGGGAACCATCACCGTGGCTGTGGGTGGCGCCAGCATCGACCTCTTCGACAAGCGTACCTGCAAGGCGTATCTGAAGAAGCAGCCCGACTGGATGAAGAACTTCGCTTCCCAGTATAACGGCAATCCATACGCCCGACTCATCGAGCTTGCCAAGATAGCTCAGAAGCAGGGTGTCATCAAGGGTATCCTGCTGCATCAGGGAGAAACCAACAATGGTGATGTCAACTGGCCTAACCGGGTGAAGACCGTGTATAACGATATTCTGAAAGAGTTACACCTGAAGGCAGAAGATGTACCTTTGCTCGTGGGCGAAACCGTTCAGAAAGACCAGGGCGGCAGCTGCTGGCAGCATATCGCCATTGTGGATGATATCGCCAAGACCATCCCTACTGCCCACGTCATCTCTTCCAAGGGATGTCCGCAGCGTGGCGACGGATTGCATTTCATTGCCGAAAGCTATCGCACCATGGGTAAGCGTTATGCCAACATGATGCTCTCTCTGCTCGGTATTATTCCGGATGCCAACTATCCGCGTGTGGATAAAGACCGTCGTGCCTACCTCAAGCTACATGCACCGGAAGCAAAGCAGGTTATCTTCGACATCTGCGGAAAGAAGTATCCTATGAAGAAGGATTTGGACGGCGACTGGTATGGTGTTTCAGACCCATTGGTAGTAGGCTTCCACTATTATTTCCTGAATGTGGATGGTGTACAGGTAGTAGATCCTGCCAGCGAAACCTACTTCGGTTGCTGCCGAGAGGCGAGTGGCTTGGAGGTTCCTGAGGGAGCCGAAGGCAACTACTATCGTCCTCAGCAGGGAGTAGCACAGGGTCAGGTTCGTTCGGTATCTTACTATGCTGCATCTCAGGGAAAGTTCCGCAGAGCCATGGTTTATACGCCTGCAGAATATGAAACCAATCTGAGCAAGCGCTATCCGGTGCTTTATCTGCAGCACGGAATGGGCGAGGATGAGACGGGCTGGAGCCATCAGGGCTATATGCAGCACATCATGGACAACCTCATTGCCGAAGGCAAGGCTGAGCCTATGATTGTGGTGATGGAGAGCGGCGATGTAAAGCAGCCTTTCGTGCCACGTCCGGGCAAGGATGTGGATGAGGAGCGCAAGCTCTATGGCGCATCTTTCTACGATGTGATTATCAAGGATCTGATTTCGATGGTAGATAAGAAGTTCCGCACCTATACCGACAGAGAGCATCGTGCGATGGCTGGCTTGTCATGGGGTGGTTGCCAGACTTTCAACACCGTGTTGCCGAACTTGGATAAGTTCTCTGCCCTGGGAACCTTCAGCGGTGCACTTTTCGGTGTGGATGTCAAGACCTGCTTCAACGGTGTCTTTGCCGATGCAGAGAAGTTCAACAGTCAGATAAACTATATGTTCATGGGCTGCGGTTCAGAAGAGAACTTCGGCACGGAGAAGATGGCGAAGGAATTGAAGGACCTGGGCATCAAGCTTGATGTCTATGTTTCTCCTGGTACTCATCATGAGTGGCTTACCTGGCGCCGCTGTCTGAAGGAATTTGTGCCACATCTGTTCAAGTAACAAGACTGGAAATCAATAAGATAATATAAAAGAAATCCCGAAACTGCCTGGCAGCTTCGGGATTTCTTTTTGTTATATTTCTAATATCTTATGTTTCTTTTTGTTTTTTTATTATGTTTCGCAAAGTAATTGTAACATAAGAGAAAGTCATTTCACGAAATAAATCTTAATTTTGCAGCGTGCTTTGCAAAAGAATGTTTTTACTGAACACGTACACAATCATAAACTGATAAAATAAATAATTTAATCTATTTTCTTATGAGGAACTTAAGAAAGATTGAAAAGCCGTTAGCGTTGCTATCCTTTCTCTGTTTATTCCCTGCTGGAATGTCGGCTCAGAGTATTGTAAAAGGAGTAGTTACAGATCCAAGTGGTGAACCTGTTATTGGTGCAACAGTGAAAGCTGCAGGCAGCAAGTTGGGTGTGATTACTGATTTGGATGGTAAGTTCAGCATTGATGCTGCACCTGATGCAACATTGACTATTACCTATGTGGGTATGGAGCCTAAGACCGTGAAAGCTCAGGCTGGTAAAACGCTTACCATTACCTTGAAGGATGATTCTAAAGTTCTGAATGATGTCGTTGTCATCGGTTATGGCGTTCAGAAGAAGAGCGACCTGACAGGTGCAGTTGCATCTATCAAGAGCGATGATATCAAGGGCTTGTCAGCTACCGATGCCGGTGCTGCCCTCCAGGGTAAGGCTGCCGGTGTACAGATTATCAACTCGGGTGGTCCGGGTGAGGCTGCCGATATCCGTATCCGTGGTTATTCTTCCAATAGTGGTAATATCGGTCCGTTGCTCATCGTCGATGGTCTGAAGGTGGATAACATCCAGTATCTGGATCCATCTATGATTGAAAGCATGGAGGTATTGAAGGATGCCGCTTCTGCTGCCATCTATGGTGCGCAGGCTGGTAATGGTGTCGTTATCATCACAACCAAGACGGGTGCTGCCAATGGCGGTAAGGCACAGATTTCCTATAGCAGCAAGTTCACTATCCAGTCGTTGGGAAAGAAGGCTGATATCTTTGATGCTCCTGAGTATATCGAGTATCACAAGTATTTGGGCGACTTGACCGATGATCTTCTGACGAAGAACCACTATAATGGTCAGAACACCAACTGGTATGACGAGGTATTTGAGAACAGTCTGGCTCACCAGCATAGCCTCACCGTGCAGTCAAGCAATGGCAAGGGCCGTTTCCTCGCCAGTCTGAATATCCTCAACAATGATGGTATCGTGAAGGGCAACAATGATACCTACAAGCGCTTCACCGGTCAGATCAATGCTGATTATGATGTTTACAAGTGGTTGAACATTACTACCAATACATCTTTCGAAAAGTGGAAGACCAAGGGCGTGACCAAGGGTTATGGTTCTATCCTGAACTCTGTGGTTTCCATCGACCCGTTGACTCCTGCTTATTATAGTAATGTCGATGATCTGGCTCCTGCCATGAAGGCGGCTCTCGAAGCAGGCAAGGCGGTGATGCGAGATCCTAGCCATAACAATGACTACTATGCTACTTCAAAATATGTAGAGGAAGCAACTGGTAACCCATTGGCTCAGAAAGACCGTCATGACATCACCAATTCCGGTATCAATGTGCGTGGAACCGTGGCTGCCAATCTCAAGCCATTCAAGGGCTTTACCTTTACTTCCCGTCTGGGCTACCGCATTACCCAGAGCAATTACCATAAATTTGAGGCGCCATACTATCTCAATTCAATGGCCAACTCAACCAAGTACAACATTGAGGCACGTTCCAACAACGGCTTGTACTATCAGTGGGAAAACTTCGCCAACTATATGAATACATTCGGTAAGCATACAGTGGGTGCGATGGCAGGTATGTCGTTTACCAAGAATCATTGGGACAACAATACCATTGCTTCTGAAGGCGATAACATTCTTTCTGCCTATGAGTCCAACTTCCGCTACATCGACTACTTGCTGGCTGATGCCACCAAGAGCGTGGGCAATGCTCCGAGTGATGCTACCGAGCTTTCTTACTTCGGACGTTTGAGCTACAGCTACGATAACCGTTACTTCCTGCAGGTCAACTTCCGTCGTGATGCCTTCGATACATCCAAGCTTTCCAAGAAGGCTCGTTGGGGTAACTTCCCATCTTTCTCTGCAGGATGGTCTATCAGCAACGAGAAGTTCTTCAAGGATCATATCGATCGTGATGTCGTTTCCTTCCTGAAGCTCCGTGCATCATGGGGTCGCAATGGTAACGTCAATATCCTGAACGGTTATCCATATTCTTCTCCTATTGCACTCAACCAGAGCTTCTATCAGTATAATCCGTCTATCGGTGATGGTAAGCTTACCTATGGTTCCAAGCCAACTGGTATTGCCAATCCAGACTTGACATGGGAGACATCTGAGCAGGTGGACTTGGGTCTTGATGCTCGTTTCCTTAACGACCGTCTTACCTTGGGTGTTGACTGGTATCGCAAGACTACCAAAGACCTCTTGATTGAGATTGCTCCTCTTCCAGAAATCGGTGTCAACAAGATTGTTGTGAATTCCGGTAAGGTTCTCAACTCAGGTCTTGATATCGAGTTGGGCTGGAGAGACAACATCAAGGACTTCAAGTATGGAGTTACCGTGAATGGTTCTACCTTGAAGAACGAGGTAAAGGAGGTTTCTGCTATGGTAAACCGTCTTACCGAGGTAGGTATTGATGGATTCAACAACCAGTTGAAGCCAACCTTCGAGGCTGGTCACTCCGTATGGTATTTCCGTGGTTACAAGTATGCAGGTGTTGCAGAAGATGGCAGTGCCCTCTATTATGACAAGAATGGCAAAGTCACTCCAGCTCCAACCGATGAGGACAAGCAGGATCTGGGTGCAGGTATTCCTAAGTTTACCTATGGTATCACCATCAATCTGGCTTATAAGGGATTCGACTTCTCCGTATTCGGTACAGGTGCAGCAGGCAACAAGATTTACAACCTGATGGTATCTGCCGACCGCCCATTGATTAACGGTATCACCACCTATTGGGAGAATTCATGGAGAGAAGACCGTACCAATGCCAAGTATCCTGATATGAAGAAGGTTGCTACCGACTGGAAGTTCTTCAGCTCTGATGCAGCTATCTTCAGCGGTTCCTACTTCAAGTTCAAGCAGATTCAGCTGGGTTACACTTTGCCAAAGCTCATTACAAGCAAGATTGGCTTGAGCGACCTCCGTGTTTACTGCTCACTGGATGATTTCTTCACCATCACCAACTATCCTGGTGCCGACCCTGAGACTGCTTCCATGAACAATGGTGCATCCCGTGGTTTCGATAATGGTACCTATCCAACTTCCAAGAAGATGGTATTCGGTATCAATGTAACATTCTAACCTTTTAAAACGAAAAGAAATGAAGAAAATATTATTTTCAACCATACTGACACTCGCTGCAGCAGGCACCATGACACTCACCACATCTTGTGAGGACCAGTTGGATATCGAGCAGAAGGGTGTTATCTTACCAGAGAATTTCTATCAGACTGATGCTGATGCCGAGGCTGCCCTGGTTGCAGCTTACGAGGGATTCATGTGTAATGTAGTGGGACGTAATCACGATGGTGGTGGTTCTGGCATCTACACTCCTTATAAGATTATCACCAATATGTGTGGTGATGATGTGCTCTATGCCAGTGGTAACTATGGCGACCACGAGTTCAGCGGTATGCTCAATGAGTTCCGTTACGATGCTGAGGCAGAGGTGCCTAAGTTTATGTACACCGGTCTTTATCACTCGGTATATACCTGTAATCTCGTTACTGATCATTTCCAAAAAGCAGCTGATACTCCAGTCAAGAAACGCTGCGTAGCTGAGGCTCGTGTTCTTCGTGCCTTCGACTACTTCCTGCTGGCTAATCTCTGGGATAATCCTCCGTTTGTAGATCACGCATTGGCAAGAACTGATCTTCCTTATAACTGCAACAAGGATCCTGAGCACCCTATGGACCACAAGCAGCTCATTGAGTGGGTGGCTAAGGAGTGCGAGGAGGCTGCTGCCGACCTCGACGAGCGCAAGGGCACCGATGATAAGGATGGTGCAGTCAAGGTGACCAAGGGCTTTGCATGGGCTCTGGCTGGTAAGGCTTACCTCTTTGCCGCTGAATATGATAAGGCTAAGACAGCTCTCAAGAAGGTAATCGACTCAGGCAAGTATGCGCTTGTTCCTGGCGACCGCTATATGGACAACTTCCATATCGAGGGTGATGGCAACGAGGAGAAGGTCTTCGAAATCAACTTCGAGTACAATGCTGGTAAGGGATCATGGGATGGTATGATTCAGCGTTCCAGCTGGATGGAATCTAATGCCTGGAACTGGCGTGCCGGCAGCTTCGTCCAGTCACCACAGAGAGTTTATAGTGGTATTGATGGCTGGGGTGGTCTTGGCGTTCCTCAGTGGTTTGGTGATGAATTCCATGATAATGATGGTGATTCCTATCGCTTCAAAGCTACTTTGAAGCATATTGATGATGCTGTCTATAAGATGGAATATGCTGACCCTGCATTGAATGCAATGTCGGTAGAAGAGAAGAAGAATAGCAAAAAGGTGGGTATCAACGACCCTGTACAGGGACTCTACGACAACTCATTCTGGTTGGCTTTCAAGCAGGTAATGAGAAAGGCTGATACTGAAGGCGGCAAATATGGAGACGGCAATATTCGTCTGAACAACTATGTTGTGATGCGTTATGCTGAGGTATTGCTCAATTATGCGGAAGCTTGTCTTCAGACAGGCGATCAGGACGAAGCTAAGAGATATATCAATATGATTCAGGAGCGCGCCGGTTCAAGGACCATCAGCCAAACCGTAGATATGGATGTGCTGAAGAAGGAGAAGTCTTACGAGCTCTGGCTGGAAGGCTGCCGCTGGTTCGACGTGATGCGTTGGAAGGATACCAAGGCTATCGAGCGCCTGAAGAATGTAGGCTCTGACTGTCCTCATTTATTCGATAAGTTGTTCCGTGCACCTAAGGCTGATGACCGCAAGGTTACTTGGGAACATGGTACAGAGGCCAACAGCCGTTTCTATACCGTATCTACCAGTGCTGCCAAGGATGCCGGTTTCAACGTAGGTTTCAAGAAGGGCAAGCATGAGTTCTTCCCTTATCCACAGACCGTGATGGATAAGAATCCTAACCTGGAGCAGAACCCTGGTTGGTAATCATGAAGTTGTTTTGTAAATATAACGTTTTTAGGTAAAAGAACTATAGGTTAGTTTGATAATTAGGGGGTGTTTTGAAAAGAAGCACCCCCTTTTTTCTTCTTTAAGGGAATTGTCTCTTCGCCTTCATGCATCTGAGTGGCCGTTATCAGATTATCGAACCTCAATAATAATGAATAGTCTATGTACAACTTTTTCAATAAAATAGTTAGATTGTTTTGTTTATGTGTATTCCTTTTTGGGCATTCCTCTGCGGATGCCCAAAATAGGAATTTACCTGCAGACATCAATCCTTATTTCGGACCAGTCGGCAAGCTGGCAGTCATGCCTAATGCGGCTGGCTTTATTCAGAGATGGTTGCTCTTGGAGCCAATCTCTGTGCCGGTCAAGAGCAATGTCGTTTTTACTGATTCTTATCTGAAGGAGATATTCCATACGCAGTATTTCCCTAAACAGATGGAAATAGTTCCTAAGGATGGAGCCATCGTGAAGGTGGGCAAGGAAAAACTGAAATGGCATGCGCTGGATAGTAAACTGTTTAATGTGAAGCTCTTCCGTTTCGCTACTTCGTTTAAGAAGCCCAAGTATGGTGTCTTGTTCTGGGCGGTTACCATTATCGATTGCCCTGAGGAGATGAAAGACGTCCGCTTGTCTGTTGGCTCGAATGGTGCTTCCATGTGGTGGCTCAATGGTGAGGAGGCGGTGATGCTCGAAGGCGACCGAAGAATGGTTCGCGATGATGTGGTTTCTAAGAAGCTTACCTTGAAGAAAGGTAGAAATATCCTTCGTGGTGCGGTAATCAATGGTCTTGGTATGAGTGACTTCTGTGTCCGAATCATCGACGGACAGGGCAAGCCTGTCAGAAACCAGTCTATTCACGTGAAGTAGTGCAATCTCGCATGCAATTACATCTTAAATTCTCGGAAGGGCTGTAAAGGTACAGATGTAAGTTACATAATTTAAAGTATTTGATACTTGTGATAAAATAGTATTCTGCTTTTTTGCTTACTTTTGCAGCACAAATAACAATTTAATATACTAATAGCTTAATAGTAATTACAATGAACAAGAATGTTATATACGCAGCTTTGATGTTTGTGGTAACTATGTCCTCCGGCAATGCCTCAGCGCAGCAGTTGCCTTATCAGAATCCAGCCCTCTCGGCTCATGAGAGAGCGGTAGATTTATGTGGTCGTCTCACTTTGGAAGAGAAAGCTTCTCTGATGCTGGATGATTCGCCGGCTATCCCACGATTGGGAATCAAGAGATTCCAGTGGTGGAGCGAGGCACTGCATGGTGTGGCGAACATGGGAGATGTAACCGTCTTTCCGGAACCTATCGGAATGGCAGCTTCGTTTAACGACAGAATGGTGTATAGAGTCTTTGATGCAACATCTGATGAGATGCGTGCCAAATGGAATGAACTGCAGCAGAAGGGAGGAGATGTAACCCGTTTCCATGCCCTCTCTGTCTGGACTCCAAACGTGAATATCTTCCGTGATCCTCGTTGGGGACGTGGACAGGAAACCTATGGTGAGGATCCTTATCTTACCAGTAGGATGGGATGTGCCGTGGTGCGCGGATTGCAGGGACCTGAAGATACGAAATACCGCAAACTCTGGGCTTGTGCCAAGCACTATGCAATTCATAGCGGACCGGAATGGGCTCGCCATACAGACAATATTACCGATGTTACACCGCGCGACCTTTGGGAAACTTATATGCCTGCCTTCAAATCACTGGTGCAGGATGCCAAGGTGCGCGAGGTGATGTGTGCCTATCAGCGTTGGGATGATGAACCATGCTGCGGCAACACCCGCCTTTTGCAGCAGATTCTCAGAAATGAGTGGGGATTCAAGTACCTGGTAGTTTCCGACTGTGGCGCTGTTACTGATTTCTGGGAGAATCATCAGGTTTCGAGCAATGCCAGAAATGCAGCAGCTAAGGGTGTATTGGCTGGAACCGATGTAGAATGTGGATTTAATTATGTATATAAATCGGTGCCTGAGGCTGTGAAGTATGGTGCCCTGACTGAAGAAGAAGTTGATAAGCATGTGATTCGTCTGCTAGAAGGTCGTTTCGACTTGGGTGAGATGGATGACAACAAGATAGTATCATGGTCGAAGATTCCTGTATCTGTGCTTTGCAGCAAGGCGCATCGCCAGCTCTCGCTCGATATGGCTCTGCAGACCATGACGCTGCTCCAAAACAAGAATGAGGTATTGCCTCTCGATAAAAAGGTAAAGAAGATTGCTTTCATCGGACCAAATGTGGATAACGAACCGATGATGTGGGGAAACTATAATGGTACTCCACGACAGACAATTACTATCCTGGATGGTATCAAGAGTCGTTTGAAGAAAAACCAGGTCGTCACCTTTAAGGGGTGCGACCTGGTGAACGACCAGACTTTGGATTCTTACTTCGACCAGTGTAGCATGGATGGCAAGATGGGCTTTAAGGGCACTTTCTGGAACAATCGTGAAATGAATGGTAAGCCAGTTACCATCACCCAGGAAAAGAATCCTGTGCAGGTAACTACCTATGGTCAGCATTCGTTTGCACCCAATGTGAAGTTAACGGGCTTTTCTGCCAAGTATGAAACCGTATTCCGTCCTAAGCAGAACGCCAAGGTATTGCTCGATGTGGCTGCCTGCGGTCATTATGAGGTTTATCTGAATGGTGAGAAAAAGGCAGAGAAGAGCGATTGGCGTACTGCGCAATCTCGTATTGAGTTTGATGGCGAGAAAGGTAAGGAGTATAAGATAGAAATACGATATGCTGAGATGCCTAACTATAATGCGGATATGAAAATCAATATCGGTCATGAGAATCCTATCGACTATCAGGCTTCGCTCAAGCAGTTGAAGGATTGCGAGACAGTAGTCTTTGTAGGTGGCATCTCTCCACAGTTGGAAGGTGAGGAAATGCCTATCGAGATTTCTGGCTTCAAGGGTGGTGACCGCACCAATATCGAATTGCCTAAGGTTCAGCGCAATTTCCTGAAGGCTTTGAAGGAAGCGGGCAAAAAGGTTGTCTTTGTCAACTGTTCGGGTTCGGCTATCGCCTTGACTCCAGAGACAGAGAGTTGCGATGCCATTCTCCAGGTCTGGTATCCTGGTCAGGAAGGTGGAGAGGCTGTGGCTCGTGTACTCTTCGGAGAGTACAATCCTGCCGGCAAGTTGCCTATTACGTTCTATAAGAATTCAGAGCAGTTGCCTGATTTCAAGGATTACAGCATGAAGGGCAGAACCTATCGTTATATGAACGATGCGCTCTTCCCATTCGGATATGGTTTAAGCTACACTTCTTTCCGTATGGGTGATGCTACACTTTCCAACTCTATCTTGAAGAAGGGTGAGAAGATTACGCTGAAGGTACCGGTAAGCAATGTAGGAAAGAAGGATGGAACCGAGATAGTGCAGGTGTATGTGAAGGATCCTGCCGATACCGAAGGACCATTGAAGAGCTTGAAGGCTTTCGAGAGAGTGGAGGTGAAGGCTGGAAAGACTGCTGAGGTTGTCATCACGCTGGATAGCAGAAACTTCGAACTCTTCGATGCTGCAACCAATACCGTCCATGCCAAGGCAGGAAAGTATGAGGTTTATTACGGCAGCAGTTCGGCTGATAAGGATTTGAAGAAACTGGATGTTTCTATTGAATATTAAGTAACTTGAGAAAATCATCAAGGAGCTGAGTAAATATGAAAAGAGGGTGTGTCATAAGTCCATGACACACCCTTCTCGGTCGCCGTGGACATGCTAAATATCGCAAAGAATCAAAAGAATATTGCCCAAAAATAAGTCCGATGTTTGGGCATTCGTTGCCCGCATTGTGGGCAATGAGTGCCCAGTACTGGGGCTACCGATGCCCACGTGTTGGGCTACGGATGCCCGTGTAACGGGCACAGGCAGACCAACCGAAGGGCATAGAGGGATCATCTGATGAACTGACTTTTCCTGATTTCAGTAGATGCTTTTTTACTTTATAAACAAGAAAGGTAGATACTATCAATTTCATAAAACTGAAATAGTAGACGCATTAGCTAAAAGTGCAGTCAATGATACTTCCATGATACATCAATGAGACTTCTCGGCGCTAAAACAGAGAAGTCTCATTGTTGCTAATTCTTTATATAACAAGTGCTTAAACCATATTTTTCAAACAAAAATGAGACTATGAGACTTTTTTTCGCTAAAAACTTTTTCACGTAATCGATCGGCGCCTATAAAAGATGAAAAACTCCCAAAAAGTTTGGAGATTTAACCAAAATACCTCATTTTCAAAAACATTTTGTAATTTTGCACTTGCTTGTTGAATTCGCGGTGAAGTTTGTGGCTCACAAGGGCAAGCAGGTTGGACAGATTTATGGTGTGAGACTTGTGAAGAATTATTTGCAGAAAAGTATATGTTAGCATATATTCAACTCAAGAATGAGCCCAAGTGCATCAATCACCAATAGAGTTTGGGGAGTAAGATAAACTTAATAAAGTTTTTGAAACATTCTATAAAGTCATTATGATTATTTTTTCGTAATTTTGCAGCATTAAACGAAAAAACAATCATAATGATGAATACAACGAAAATCTTGGCTCTCAGAAAGCCGTTACTGATAAGCGCATGGCTGCTTGCCATGCAGGGAGCTGCCTATGCACAGAACCCAATCGTACAAACACAGTTAACTACCGACCCGGCACCTCTGGTTGTCGGAGACCGTCTCTATGTATATACCGGTCATGATGAAGATAAGGCTGATTTCTTCTGGATGAACGAATGGCGTGTGTATTCCACCAAGGATATGGTGAACTGGACAGACCATGGTTCTCCGCTCGACCTCAGTTCTTTTTCCTGGGCAGACGACCGTGCCTGGGCAGCACAGACTATCGAACGTAATGGTAAGTATTACTGGTATATCTGTGCGCACTCTAAACTGTCGGGCGGAATGGCTATCGGCGTAGCTGTGGCAGATTCTCCTACCGGTCCGTTCAAGGATGCGCTGGGCAAACCGCTTTTCGATAATGGAAGTTGGGACAATATCGACCCAACGGTTTGGATGGATGAGGATGGTCAGGCTTATCTCTATTGGGGTAATCCGCATCTTTACTATGCCAAACTGAATAAAGATATGATCAGCTTCAAGGGTGGTATAGATGCTAAGGCAGCTGTTGATGAAAAGCGTGAAGTGGGCAGAATCGTGATGACTGAGGAGGGATTCGGTTCGCCTGACGTGGAGAAGCGTGATTCTACCCGAAAATATAAAGATTGCTACACTGAGGGACCTTGGTTCATGAAGCGTGGCAAGAACTATTATATGCTTTATGCTGCAGGTGGAGTGCCTGAGCATATCGCTTATTCCATGAGCAAGAAGCCTTTCGGACCCTGGAAGTATATGGGCGAAATCATGCCATTGGAAGATACGGGTTCCTTTACCAACCATTGCGGTGTGACCGACTTCAAGGGCAAGTCTTATTTCTTCTATCATACGGGTAAACTGGGTGGCGGATTCGGACGCAGTGTGGCTGTGGAAGAATTCAAATATAATGCCGACGGTACCTTCCCAATCATCCATTATACCCAGGAAGGAGTGGCTCCTATCGCAACCCTCAATCCTTACAAGCGTCAGGAGGCTGAAACCATCGCATTCTCTAAGGGAGTGAAGTCGGAGCAGACCGATGATACGGGTGTTTATATCTCTGAAATTCATACAGGTGATTATATCAAGGTACGTGAGGTGGATTTCGGAAATGAGAGTCCGGATGCATTTGCCATCTCTGCTGCGTGCTCATCGCTCGGCGGTTCATTGGAGGTTCATCTCGATAAAAAGGATGGTGAACTGGTTGCAAAGATAGATGTCTGCAAGACTGGTGGCTGGGAAAAGTGGAAGACTTTCTCGGCACAAATGCTAAAGAAAGTGACAGGAAAGCATGATATATACTTCGTGTTCAAGGGATTGAAGGGAAGCAAACTCTTCAATTTCGACTGGTGGAAGTTTGAGAAGAATTTCGCCAATCCTGTGGTTTGGGCTGATGTGCCTGATGTGGATGTAATCCGTGTGGGTGACAGCTTCTATATGGTAAGCACCACCATGCATCTGATGCCGGGTGCGCCTATCATGAAATCGAAGGATCTGGTGAACTGGGAAACCGTGAACTATATCTTCCCTAAACTTACCGATTCGCCTAAGTATGACATGAAGGAGGGTACGGTGTATGGTCGTGGTCAGTGGGCCACTTCGCTGCAGTATCATCGTGGCAAGTTCTATGCGCTCTTTGCTCCGAACGATAATCCAGGTGGAGAGACTTATATCTGTACTGCCGATGATATCGAGGGCAAATGGACTATCCACAGCCGTTTGCAGCATTTCCATGATGCCGCTCTCTTCTTCGATGACGACGATAAGGCATACGTGGTTTATGGAACGGGAGAGATGGTGCAGCTGAATGCCGACCTGACGGATGTGGTGCCGGGCAGCCATTGTAAACTCTTTGAGCGTGATGCTGATGAAACGGGTTTGCTCGAAGGCTCCCGCATGATCAAGCACAACGGCAAGTATTATCTCCTGATGATTTCGTGGCCACAGGGACATCCTCGTCGTGAGGTTTGTTATCGTGCTGATAAAATAACGGGTCCTTACGAAAAGAAGGTGATTCTGGAAACAGAGTTTGCCGGATTCAACGGCGTGGGACAAGGTACGATCGTAGATGATAAGGATGGCAACTGGTATGGCATCGTATTCCAAGACCGTGGTGGTGTGGGCAGAGTGCTCACGCTGGAGCCATGTACCTGGAAGGACGGATGGCCTATGCTGACCGATGAGAAGGGCAATATTCCTGCCGAGATGCAGAAGCCTGTATTGGGATATGACGGTAAGGGACTCGTGTATAGCGACGATTTCTCGAAGGATAAACTGGAATTGCAGTGGCAGTGGAACCACAATCCTGTGGATAATGCCTGGTCGCTCACAGAGCGCAAGGGCTGGCTCCGCCTGAAGACATCCCGTATTGTTCCTAACATCTTCCTGGCTCCTAATACCATCAGTACCCGTACCGAAGGACCAACCTGCGAGGGAATCATCAAGATGGATGTGAGCAAGATGAAGGATGGCGATGTGGCTGGTCTGTCAGCCTTCCAGGGTGATGCGGCTTTGCTTTCTATCGTAAAGGAAGGCAAGAAACTCTTTGTGGTGGGTACCAAGGAGAGTGTAGCTTTGACTGAAAAGGAAAAGGCTGTGACCGATGTGAAGCGTGAGGAGGTGTATCGCCAGCCTTTGAATCTGAAGCAGGATAAGGCAACGAAATCAAGCATCATCTATCTGAAGATGAGCTGCGATTTCCGTCTTCATCAGGATCTCGCCACCTTATTATATAGTATAGATGGAAAGACCTGGATTCCTGCCATCAAGGATTTCAAGATGCAGTATGATTATCGCCGCCTCTTCATGGGTACCCGTATCGCCATCTACAATTATGCCACAAAGGCTGCTGGTGGATATGTGGATATTGCTTCTTTTGAATATTCGAAAGAAAAACTGAAGTAGGCGAAGAATTGTTGCCATAAAAGTATCATTTTGTCCACCTCTGGTTGGATAATTATTCGTACTTTTGTGGCAATATTTTTTATAATAATCTTTTAGACCTATAAATGAGAATGAAGAAATTATTATTTGCAACCTGTTGCATCGCTTTTTTGAGCGGTTCTTTGGGAGCAGCGGCGCAGAAAAAATCTGCAACCAAGAATGTTCTGACACAGACTTTGAAAGGGAAGTCTTGGTCGGCTGATAATGGTAATGGTACCTTTACCAACCCTTTGTTTTATGATGAGTTTTCTGACCCTGATATTATCAGAGTGGGGGAGGATTACTATCTGGCGGGTACCACGATGCACAGTGTTCCGGGATTGGTAGTGCTCCATTCCAAGGATCTCGTAAATTGGGAGTTCTCTTCCTATTGCTTCGACCGCTTTGATGATTCTGATGATTTCAATCTCCGCAATGGCAAGGAGGCTTACGGACAGGGTATCTGGGCGCCTGCCATCCGATATCATAACGGCAAGTTCTATATCTTCTCCAATATCAACGGGCATGGATTGCAGGTGTATATCTCGGACAGTGCCAAGGGTCCTTGGACGCATCACAAGATTAATGGCGATATCTACGACCTCTCTGTGCTCTTTGATGATGATGGCAAGATTTATGCCGTGCACAAGTATGGCAACGTGACCGTTACGGAGTTGAAGCCCGATTTGAGTGGTCCGGTAGAGGGCAGCAGCAAGGTGGTGATTCCGGAAGGCAATGCGATGGGTGAGGGACATCATGTGTATAAAATCAATGGTATGTACTATATCCTCTCTGCCGATTATTCACCGATGGGGCGCATGCAGTGTGCCCGAAGCAAGAGTATCTGGGGACCTTACGAAACCTGTGTAATCAGCGAACGCGAATCGTATGGTTATGCTGCTGGATGGAGTGTAGGTAACATGGGTATCGGTAGGCCGCTTCCTGAAGATGGATATCAATTTAATAACAACAGACCGAATGGGGTGCACCTGGGATGTGCTACCATTCATCAGGGGGGCATCGTCCAGGCTCCTGATGGCAAATGGTGGGGCGTTTCGATGCAGGACTTCAATGCCGTGGGTAGAACGGTGTGCCTATCACCTGTTACTTGGGTGGATGGCTGGCCTTACTTCGGCTTGGAGAAGAACCTGGGCCGTTCGCCTCGCACCTGGTTTAAGCCGAATGATGTGGTGAAGACACCTCAGGCACCATACGAAAGATGTGATGATTTCTCTGGCAAGACCTTCAAACCGGTTTGGCAATGGAATCATAATCCGAACGACAAGATGTGGTCGCTGAATAAGGAGCGAAAGGGATGGCTCCGTTTGCATTCGATGCCTGCCAAGCAACTGCTCTGGGCAAAGAATTTGTTGACGCAACGTGCTATCGGTCCTGTTTCTTATACATCTGTCAAGCTGGATGCATCCCGACTGAAGATGGGGGATGAGGCTGGACTCGGTGCTATGAATACGCCATACGCTTCATTGGGCGTGATGAAGACGGAAAAGGGATTAAGCCTGAGATGCTACGACCAGAATACCAACAAGGAGGTGCTGAAGCCGATTGCCAAGAACAAGGTGGTATGGTTGCGCCTTTGGGGTGATTATGATAAGAGTCTGCTGCAATATTTCTACTCTCTTGATGGAAAAACTTGGGAGAATATCGGAGAGCAGATGCTTTCTCCTTATCAGTTGAAGACCTTCCAGGGTGTGCGTGTAGCGCTGTATGCCTTTAACAAGGCGGGAGTGAACGGCGGCGTGGCTGATTTTGATGACTTCAAGGTGGAGGAACCGATGGCTGACAGAACTGCTAATCTGCCTATCGGAAAGACCATCCGACTCTTTAATCTTGCTGATGGTAACCTGATGAATGCTACAGGTCATGGTCTCATGCACAGCGCCTCGAACAAAAAGGAGATGAGCAATGGAGTGAAATTCATCATCGAAGACCGTGGACAGGGCAAGATTGCACTGAAAACTGCAGATGGACGATATGTATATATCGCAGGTGCTGGCTTGTCGGGCGATGTGCGTCTTACTTCTGATGCCTCTCATGCTGAGGAGTTTGTATGGCAGGATATGCTTTACAACCGCTGTATGCTTCTATCACTGAAGACCCAGCGGTATATAGGCAAGCATCCTACCGACGGAAGTCCTTATTCTGCTGATTTCCAGGGTGCTGATGCCGGTATGAAGAATGGCTGTGTCTTCTCTTGGGAAGTGGTAGATTAGGCTATTCGAAATAGAATGTCAATGCAATTATCTTACTATGAGCTCCTTTAGCTGCCAAGGCATAAGGGAGCTCATTCTTGTTTTTGATGTGCTCGGGATGTTTCTTGTCGAAGGAATCTGTCAATCCATACATAAACTTGAGTTCCGGACGGAGCTTGAAAAATGGCATGTAGAAATCGCAACCTACGCCCAGTTCGAGAAATATTTCCGATTTCTTGAGCTTGATGTAGTCTGACTTGCTGCTGTTGAGGTTCATCATCGGATTAATGCCCGCCATCACGTAAGGTCGGTGATTATTGAACCGCTCGGCTGCGAAAATCAGGTCCATTGCGGAAGAAATATAGGCAGTCTTCATCTCCTGATGCTGCACGATGGCGTTTCCTGCACCATCTTTCTCCAAGAGGTTATAAAAGGTGAGGTGACGAGTACCGAAGTACATGGCAGGTGCTATGCGGAACTGGAAGCTTCTGTTGAGACGGAATTCTCCTAGTACGCCAACGGTGAATCCCATATCCCAACGGTCTTGATCTACAGTGACATGAGAAGGTTGCTCGATACCGTTGGCATCGATGTATTGGGTGATTCCGGTATTCTGGAATTCCATATCTTGTGCATGTGTTCCGATGAGTACACCGAAATGGAATGGGCGCAGATCGGTATAAGGGCGATTCTCTACCGTTCTAAGCTGTGCCATGCCATTGATACCTGTATAGAAGGCTATTAGAGCCATCAGTATGATTCTCTTCATATTTGCTATTTGTTCTTCGTTATTATTAATAAACGGCAAGGTTGAGTTCTTATTGTACTAATTTATTTCGATAAAGTATAAATTGAGTAAAATCATGAAAAAAGTCATACCTATTTGTAGGTATATCGAAAATAATTGTTATCTTTGCACCATCAAAAGTAGGTAATAACCTATCTCTAGATTAGCATAGATACAGAAACATTATTAACATTTTAAATATTTATAATTATGGCATACGTAATTGGTGACGATTGTATCGCTTGCGGTACATGTATTGACGAGTGTCCATCAGGTGCAATCTCTGAGGGCGAGAAGTATTCAATCAACCCAGATCTCTGCACAGAGTGTGGTACTTGTGCTGATGTTTGTCCTAATGAGGCAATCAGTCTTCCATAATTTATTATGGAAAGATACTTTTAGTTACAATAAAACATTGAGAGCGATTCCAAAGGAATCGCTCTTTTCGTTTATGGTCTGATTCATATCACAAAAAAAGGGGCGAAAGCCATATCACATAGCTATCACCCCATTAATTATGTTCTTATTTCGTAATTTTACTGTGCCTTCTGCTCCTCGTCAAGACCTAAAGCCTTCTTGGCGAGAGAGTTGTTTGGATCAAGCTTGATCAGCTTCTCGAAGTATGGCTGAGCTGTTGTCAGGTCCTTCTTAGAACCCCAGTAGATGTAACCGGCGTTCTTGTAAGCCTGCATCAGGTAGCCCTTCTCATCCTCATCATACTGCTTGCTCTCAAGTTCCTTGATAACCAATTCATAGTTAGCAAGAGCCTTGTCGTCCAACTCGTTCTGGAATGCGATGTTGGCAGCCTGGAGATGAGCGTATGCCTTCAGCTGTGGATACTTCTCAGCGAAGCTGTTATATACGTTGATAGCCTTATCAACGTTAGCCTCCTTCTGATCGCCACCCTTCTGAGCCTTTGCATTGTAGATCTCTGCCATCTTTACATAGTCTGATGGTGACACGTTAGGGTTCTTATCCATATATGCCTGTGCAAATTCGATAGCCTTATCCTCGTTTCCCATACCCTTGTATGCCTCAGAGATGTACTGATATGGCTTGAAGTCTTCCTTGTTTACCTCCAAGGCCTTGTTGTACTGCTCCAAAGCCTGGTCGAACTGCTTGTTGCCAGCGAGTGCCAGACCATAGTAAGAGTAGATACTAGAGTTCTTCTTTATATCGTTGTTAGCCATAATGCTATTAGCATACTGGAGAGCCTCAGTAAAATTCTGTGTATCAACAGATGCACGCATAGCCAGAATCAAGAAAGCTGTATCCTTAGGATACTTCTGCATACCCTTCTTGCAAAGGTTGAGAGTTTCATCCTTCTTGTTCAATACGTATGTAGTGAAGCAGTACTCGTAGTAGATATACTCTTCCATTGTATTCAGGTTAGCCTTAGAGAAGTTCTCATAAGCCTTGTCGTAGCTACCGATAGAGTAGTAGTTGTGACCAGTTTCTGCCTCGATAGGGTAGTTAGGATCTACCGCTCTCAACTTGTTCAATGCCTCTGCAGAAGCCTGTGGATCAATCTTGCGGTAAACGTTAGCGTAGCTGATATAACCCTGAGGATTCTTAGGATCCATTGTCATACAATTCTTATACCAAGAAGCAGCCTCACCACCATTGTCCTGCATAGCGTAGATATCGCCCTTGAGAATATAAGCATCACCACAGGTCTTGTACTTAGCGATGACTGCATCAGCTACAGCCAGGGCATTGGTGTAGTCCTTGTTGATGACGAGGGCATTACCCAAAGCAACGAGTGCCTTAGGATCCTTCTTGTACTCCTTCTGATACTCCTTGAGAACTTTGGCAAAAGCCTTGGCATCTACGTTACCAGCCTTCAAAGTTGCTTCTATTGGCTTCAGAGCATCCTTATAGTTAACGTCCTGAGCCATTGCAGGAGCCGCCAAACCCATGACGAGCAAACCTGCTACTAAATATTTAACTACTTTCATAATTCTACTTTCTATCTAAACTTTTAACGTTTAACATTAACTGTCTTAATCGTAATATCACCTCTGTAAGGAAGTAAGCCTGTCTTGAAGAGGATAAGCTGTCCCTTAGGATTGGAAATGTAGTTGGCAAAGCTCCAAGGCAAAGCCTTATGAGGGTCAACCACGATAGCGTATATAGTTCTTACGAATGGATATCTTCCATCCAACAGGTATGCCTGGTAAGGTTTCCAGCTGTTCATTGGGGTAGCTTTCTCCTTGATGGATACCTGCATTACATGAATATTCTTCTTAAAGGTAGTGTTGGTGGAATCGCGTCGGTCGTTCAACCAATTTGATCCGATAACACCGATAGAACCTGGATTTTGGTCAACGAAGTCGATGACCTGCTTGCTTGTTTTGGCAGCCATGATCTTTGCACCCATCTTTTCGCCGTGGAGAACGGAATCTACCACGAAGTTGGTGGTTGCAGAGCGGGTGTTGTCGAAGATGACCTCGATATCACCTCTCTTTGATCCAGGAACAATATCACTCCATTTGGTCGCCTTTCCTGTAAGGACACGCTTGATGTCATTCACTGTGATGCAAGTATCACTGTTATTCTTGTTGACAATGAATGCCAAACCATCGTATCCGATAGGGAAAACGGAAGGAATCACATTGCTCTTCGATTTCAAGTATGCAATCTCACTATCCTTCAGATTACGGGTAGTAAAGAGGAGTGCTGTTTTGAAATCCTTGATCATCTGAAGTCCAGTAACTTCATCTGTGTATTTTGGTTTGAGCTTGGCCTTTGGGTACTCGAACTCAAACTGACTTCTTTCTTCGTCAATGATAGGACTCAAACTCTCGTCAGCCACAAACTCAATTGTGCCTGAAGTAGGAGTATCAGTTCTACCATCTTTGGCTTTCTTCTCGCCACAAGACGAGAAGAAAGCCATTGATAGTACTGTTAATCCTATATAAATATAAGATATTCTTTTCATTCTATTACTGCAATCTAAATACAACTGGTACAGTATACTTAACACGTACAGTAGAACCATTCTGCTTACCTGGAGACCATCTAGGCATGCTCTTAACGACACGTTGTGCCTCACGGTCAAGTGAAGGGTCCACAGAACGCGCTACCTTCACATCAGAGATAGAACCATCACGCTCTACCACGAATGAAACGATAACACGACCCTGTACGCCGTTCTCCTGTGCTACGACAGGATACTTGATGTTGCTAGCCAGATACTGCATCAAAGCGCCTTGTCCACCAGGGAATGAAGGCATCTCCTCTACAACATCGAAGACCTTAGTTGCAACCTCTGGTTTTGGAGCTGGTGGTGGTGGTGGAGCTGCTACCGCAATCTCACTTCTCACTGCTTCCACTGTACGGTCCTGCACACCTTCCTTGTTTTCTGTACCGACAGCAACCTTTTCGTCCAGTTTATCCATCTGCTTTACCTGGTTTTCCTCTTTTACGAGTTCATCCTTCTTGATGACAGGTGCAGTAAACTTCTGAGTTTCGCGAGCCACAGGTATCTCCTTCTTAGGTTCAATCTTTGGCTTCACTGGCTCCTTCTTCTTTTCTTCCTTCTTAGCCTGCTGCTGGAGTTTTGCCAACTCCATAGCTTCCATATATGCCTGCTGTTCTTCTGCTTGTTTCTGTTCGATAACTTTCCAAGCCAAGAATCCACCCACGAGAGCTGCAGCAATGACCAAGATCAGAAGAGACTTGATGTTTCGACCGGAAGTACCCTTGCGGAGCTGGTATGCACCATACTCCTTGTTCTTTCCGGCGAAAACCATTTCGACCCATTTAGGATCGTAAAGATCTATTTTTGCCATTTCTTTCTTGTTTAAATTGTTTGTTACTCATCTTACATCTTAACGTGTCTAGACTCGAGAAGCTTCTCATCGTCTGCGTTAATCTTATCGATGACGTAAGTACCAATGTTTGAAATCTGCATTTCGTCGAGAGCGTCAACCATATTCTTGTAAGAAGCGTTGTCGGTTGGCTTGATGACGATGGTCAGAGTAGGAATCTTACCATCCTTCAAGTTACCAGCCTTCAAATCGCTGAGCTTCTTCTGATAGATGCTATCAGGATACTGCTTAGGATTCTTCTGACGATCCATGTTCAACTCCTTAACAGCGAGCGAAATTCTCTCTACAGGACGTGTACCATTCTCTGTAGCGTGCTCTCTCAAGACCTTACGGATACCCTGGCTACCCCATGTTGTCTCCTTGATCCATGTAGGATCGTTGTAGTTAGGGATACCAGCACCATAATAAATCTTGTTATCAGCTGCTACGTAGAGGGTAATAGTCTCAGAAGCTTTCGCCTCGTTCTTCTGGTCATCTTGAGTATTCTCGTCATTACTTGGCATAGTCAGCTCCATAGTCTGAGGTTTGCTCAAAGATGTACACAGCATGAAGAACGTGATAAGAAGCATGAGCATATCCACCATAGGCGTAAAGTCTACGCGGACATTCATTTTCTTTTGTTTGCTTTCTTTCTTTGCCATTTATTCGTCCCCCTGTTGTTTTAACTGTGTAATCATATAGTAATGACTCTCATCCATGTCCTGGAGTTCGTTCATCACTCTCTTCACTGTCTTGTAAGGTGTAGAAGCATCTGCCTTGAGGGCAATCTTGATTTCTTCGTTAGCGTTACGAGCAGCGTCAACCCACTGCTGGAACTCGCTCATGCCACCCTTGATACTGTCGAGAGGAATACCCTTAGTCTGGAGATACTGTGGACGCTTTGCTGCGTTCATAGACAGATAAGTGCTCATGTCACTCATAGAAACACCGAATGTACCCTCGCTCTTGAATGTCTCAATCTGCTTAGGGGTCAAAGACACGCCGAAGTTGCTTGTCATTGTGCTCAGTGCTGCTCCCAACTGATCGGTATTATCAATACTCATAAATACTTGGCCCTCGCCGGTTGGTTTTCCGGCCTTGTCCTTTTCGGGACTTACCAAGATGGTCAAGACACCGTTCTCAGGCACCTTAATCTCAGACACAGAACCTGGTGTATTTACCTTCACTGGCTCATTCTTTACGAATGTAGAGGTGAGCATGAAGAAGGTAAGCAGCAGGGTCATAACGTCTGACATAGGCGTCATATCGATCCAGATGTCACTCTTCTTAATTTTTACTTTACCCATAGCGATAAAATTTTAAAGGGTTAGCAAAAATTAAGCCTCTTCTGCGTGGTTAGCTTCGTATGTCTGAGCAATTGAGTAACCTACCTCGTCGAGTGCGTATGTCAACTTATCAACCTTGTTTGTAAATGTGTTGTAAGATACTACAGCACACCAAGATGTCAAAATACCGAATGCGGTGTTGATCAACGCCTCAGAAATACCTACAGAAAGTGCTGCTGAGTCAGCGCCACCACCTTCACCCATGGCCTGGAATGACTTGATCATACCGGTTACAGTACCGAGAAGACCTGTCAAAGTACCAAGTGTTACGATTGTAGCGATGATAGGCAAGTTCATTGTCAAAGTTGGCATCTCCAACTGAGTTGCCTCCTCATGAGCCTGCTGGATCTTAGCTACCTTTTGAGCCTTCTTCAAAGATGCGTTAGCACCAGACTCCATAGACTTGTAAGCGTTCAAAGAAGCCAATACTACGTTAGCAACTGTACCGCGCTGCTTGTTGCAGAGCTGCTCAGCCTTAGCAAAATCGTTAGCGTTCAATGCAGACTTGATGTTTGCTACGAACTTAGGAAGAGCACCTTTACCTGTAGCTGTCTTAAGAGCCAACCAACGCTCGATAGTCATAGCCAACACTGTGAGCAACAATGTGTGGATAACTGGTACGATTACACCACCTTTGTAGATAGTACCCCAAATGTCTGCTGGGTGATCCTGTACACCTGGATCCTGGAAGTGCATGTCGTTACCGAACCATGTGAAGAACAATGTGAATGCGATGATAGCACATACCACGATGATCCAGAATGCGCCTCTTACTCCCTGAAAGCCCTCAGACTTCTTAGCTGGGGCTGTTTGTTTTGTAGTTGCCATAATTTTTACTTTTTTAAATTATTAGTTAATAAATTATTAATATTTCTTATTTATTTCTCGCTCTATTTTAGTTGTTTTGTATGCCTAGTTTGTGTTGTCTTGAATAAACACGCTTAGGTTATCCAAATTCCTTTGGCAAAGATAATAAATATTGAGAAACTATCGTCCTAATTAAGAAGTTTTAACGAGATATTGGCTCATTTTTTACCAATATCTTGCTTTTTTCTTACAAAGTTGACCTTTTTAGGACTCTTTTCTCCTATTTTTATTTCAATTTGCTCAGAGCTTCCTTGATGCGGCGGATTGCCTCTACGATGTTTTCGTCGCTTGTAGCATAGCTCATGCGGAAGCAGTCTGGATCACCGAAGGCATCTCCACCTACTGTGGCTACATGAGCCTCCTCCAGGAGGTACATTGCGAAATCTGTAGAGTTATTGATGGTCTTCTCACCATTGCTCTTGCCGAAGTAGTTGTTGCACTTAGGGAAGAGATAAAAGGCACCCTGTGGCATATTGACCTCAAGTCCTGGAACCTCCTTGGCGAGCTTCACGATGAGGTTGCGGCGACGCTCGAAAGCTACGCGCATCTCCTCTACAGCACCCTGGTCGAGTGTGTAGGCTGCTTCAGCTGCCTTCTGGCTTACTGAACAGGTACCGCTAGTATATTGACCCTGCAACTTGTTGCATCCCTTGATGATCCACTCTGGACCAGCGAGGAAACCGATTCTCCATCCTGTCATGGCGTATGCCTTGGATACACCATTGGCGATGATCACCTGCTCCTTCATGCCTGGCTCCTGTGCAATGCTGTGATGCTTGCCGATATAGTTAATGTGCTCGTAGATTTCGTCTGCCAACACAAATACCTCTGGGTGCTTCTTCAGAACCTCTGCCAATGCTGCCAGCTCCTCCTTGGAATATACACTTCCGGTAGGGTTGCTTGGTGAGCAGAGAATGAGCATCTTGGTCTTTTCGGTGATTGCGTTCTCAAGCTGCTCGGCTGTCATCTTGAAGTCCTGGTCGAAACCTGCGTTTACGATGACTGGAGTACCGCCTGCCAATTTCACCATCTGTGGGTAGCTTACCCAATATGGTGCTGGGATGATTACCTCGTCGCCAGGGTTTACGAGAGCCAGTACGGCGTTGCATACGCACTGCTTGCCACCGGTGCCCACGATTACCTCGTTGACTGTGTAGTCAAGTCCGTTTTCTTTTTTCAATTTGGCAACAATAGCTTTTCGCAAGTCAGGATAACCAGGAACTGGTGAGTAACGTGAGAAGTTCTCATCAATAGCTTTCTTCGCAGCCTCCTTGATATTGTCAGGCGTGTTGAAGTCTGGTTCACCTACACTCATGTTAATTACATCGATACCCTGAGCTTTCATTTCACTACTCTTCTGTGACATCGCCAGCGTTGCTGAGGGTGCCAATCTGTTAAGACGATCAGATAATTGTGCCATAATTCTATTTTATTGTTAATTAATCGTGTGCAAAATTAAGCATTTTATTTCTTTTTCGGAAGAAAATCATTCGATATTTCGCGATTTGATGCAAAATAATAACATAATTTACATTATCCGAGGTGCAAAGTGTGCCCCATGCGGTCTCTCTTGGTCTTGAGATAGCGCTCGTTGTACTCATTTGGTACTACTTCGATAGGCACATTCTCTGTGATTTCGAGTCCATAAGCCTCCAGACCGACACGCTTTACAGGGTTGTTGGTGAGCAGGCGCATCTTGTGCACGCCGAGGTGGCGGAGCATCTGTGCGCCGCATCCGTAGTCACGCTCATCTGGCTTGAAACCGAGGTGTACGTTGGCATCTACGGTATCGTATCCTTCTTCCTGCAGCTTGTAGGCTGCAATCTTGTTCATCAATCCAATGCCTCGACCTTCCTGCTGCATATAGATGACTACACCCTTGCCGGCTTTCTCGATCATCTGCATCGCCTTGTGCAGCTGCTGTCCGCAGTCGCATCGCTTGCTTCCGAGAATGTCGCCTGTGGCGCAAGATGAGTGTACACGGACCATGATAGGCTCATCTTCCTTCCATTCGCCCTTGATGAGTGCCATGTGTTCAAGTCCGTTGCTTGCCTGGCGGAAAGGAATCAGACGGAAGTGTCCGTATTCTGTAGGCATATCTACCTCTTCGCCCACCTCGATGAGCGATTCCTTCTTGAGTCTGTACTCGATCATATCCTTGATAGAGATGATCTTGAGGTTCCATTCCTTTGCCATCTCCATCAACTGTGGAAGGCGTGCCATGGTTCCATCTTCGTTCATAATCTCCATGAGGGCGCCTGCAGGATAGAGTCCTGCCATTCTGCAGAGGTCAATGGCTGCCTCTGTATGTCCGCTTCTTCTCAAAACACCGTTGTCCTGGGCATAGAGAGGGTTGATGTGGCCAGGGCGACCGAATGTCTGTGGGGTAGATGCCGGATCAGCGAGTGCCTTGATGGTCTCAGCACGGTCGTGGGCTGAAACACCGGTTGTACATCCCTCCAGCTTGTCCACGGTGATGGTGAATGGGGTGCCGAGCATGGATGTATTGTCTGATACCTGATGAGGCAAGTCGAGTTCCTCGCATCGGCTCAGGGTAATAGGGGCACAGAGCACACCTCTTGCGTTCTTGAGCATGAAGTTTACCTTCTCTGCGTCGATTTTCTCTGCGGCGATGATGAGGTCGCCCTCGTTTTCGCGATCTTCGTCATCTACAACGATGACAAACTTACCTTCCTGGAAGTCCTTTACTGCATCTTCGATGCTATTTAGTTTAATATCTGCCATTTGTTTGATACTTTTTATAGTTACATTTCCTTTATCTGACTGATGATGTTTGCGTTACTCTGCCTGATGGTGTTCAGGTCTCTGTAGAGTCGGATTCTGAATCGCCACATTCTCAGGTAGAGTACGATGCCCACAGGTACGATGATGGCTGCAAGGATGTTGAGCCACTGGCGTTCGAATGGGCGGGTATGAGCCTTCGTCGCAAGAATAGGGTAGAGGTTGAGATTGTGAAGGATGACCTTGTTCCTGGTATTGGTCAGATCCTCTATCACGTTTTCAAGCTCATCGCTAATGCGTTTAATTTCGTTGTCGGGCTGGTATTTGAAGAACACATTGATGAAGTTTGGAAGCTTCTTCAGCTCGTGTACCTTATTATATATATAGATATCGCTGTTGAGCTTTTCCAGTCGCTGTGCATCTTCTGTATATTTCGGCTCTTCTATGATGACCTCCTTGCCGAAGACGTGGCGTTTGATACGGAGACCGAGCAGTTTCATGAAGAACATCTTATACATCTCCATATTGAACACCGTAGAGTCGTTGGTTGCCTTGTAGGTGACGAATACGGCGATTGGTGCCAGTACGGCTGGAGCCAGTCCTTGACCGAACCAGATGGTCCAGGTTCCCAGTCTCGACATTCGGTAGCCCGTATTGTCGAGGATGTAGAAGATGATGAACACGAATACGGAGATGATGACCGGGAATCCCAATCCACCCTTTCGGATGATGGCACCCAGTGGGGCTCCGATGAAGAAGAAGATCAGGCAGGAGAGTGACAGCGTGAACTTCTTGATAGCTTCTATCTTGTGTTGCCTGATGATATAGTCGACATCGCTCGTAACCATTGCCTTGAAGTCGAGGTCGGTGAGCTCCTGCTGTGCTGTCATCTGTGCATCATTGAGTGCCCGAAGTTTCTTGTCGTTCGAGAGCTTATTATATAAGGTGTCAAAATTCTCCGTTTGTCCCTTCTTGATTTCTTTCAGCGAATCTACCTTGTTTACCTGTGTCGTGCGGTAGAATCGGGCATTGGCCTCCGAAAGATAGTTCTTTCCTATGGAATCATACAGTCCGTTGATGGAGTCGATGGAGTGGAAGATCTCCGACAGACTTTTTCCCTTGGCATTATTGGCAAGCGACGAGGCATCTGTAAGGTTGAAGTCGGCATCAAAGTCGAGTACAATCTTCTTGGAAACGAAGGTCTCTCTTCTGTATGGTACGGCAGCACTGTTGCCGAATTCGCTGCTCTTCATATTCTCAAACCATTCTCCGCTGTAGAGACTCAACACGAGGTGCTTCTTCTCGGCAGTACTTTGCAGCATTCCCGAGTCGGCAAGGATGATGGCGGCATCTTCGTAGCTGTCTGTCATGCGATAGATCATGATGCCGTAGAGCTTTCCTGTATTCATATCCTTCTTCTGCACATAGAGGTTGCAGTTCGGGATTCCATCGTAGAAGATACCTTCCGGGATTTCCAGTTCCGGACTCTTCTGCTTCATGGATATGAGGAGTTGTGCCAGCTTCTGGTTGGAGTGCGGACCTACATTGTTCTGGAAGTAGAAGGAACCGAACATGATGATGACGGTGATGACGATGAGCGAGCGGAAAGCCTGCATCAGAGAGATGCCGGCAGCCTTGATGGCAGTGAGCTCTGAACTTTCGCCGAGATTACCGAAAGTCATCAGTGAGGAGAGGAGGATGGCAAGCGGCAATGCCTGAGGTACGAGCATCAGCCCCATGTACCAGAAGAACTGCGCCATCACGTCCATCGAGATTCCCTTTCCGATGAGATCGTCGATATATCGCCACAGGAACTGCATCATCAGCACAAACTGGCAGATGAAGAAGGTTCCCATGAAGAGAAGTCCAAATTGCTTGGCTATAAATATGTCTAATTTCTTAATTCTAAGCATTTCTTTTTTTCTAGTAAGCTGTTTTCTCATCATTTCGAGGTGAACAGCTATCGTTTCAGCCTGCAAAGTTACACAAAAAAAATAGAAATCCTTTCTTTTTCGCTTTTTTTATATATATAATAGGTATAAATAGGTCGGAATTTGAGCAAAAAAAAGAAAAAACAAACTTTTTCGAAAATTTCTCCGAAAAAATTTGGTGGAATCAAATAATTGTTGTACCTTTGCACCCGCAAATCAGAAATGACTTGTAAAGGATGGCGGGATAGCTCAGCTGGTTAGAGCGTCGGATTCATAATCCGGAGGTCGAGGGATCGTGGCCCCCTCCCGCTACATTGAGACACTAACTTATTTAGTTAGTGTCTTTTTTGTGCGCCAAACTTTTCCACATTTTTCCACAAAAGTCTTGATAAAGTTTTCCACAGTGGTGTTGATAACTGTGGAAAAGAAATATAAGTACCTGATAATCAGTTTAGCCTTGTTCGGATAACGATTGTTGATAACCGAATCTCCTAAAAGTTCTTCACATTTTTTATTCATACTTTTCTTGCATTTTTCAAAAATATGTTGTAATTTTGCCCTCAACTAAAAATTTGGGTCTTTATGAAGCAGCAACAAGTTTATAATTTGAAAGAGTTTGCCGCTCGACACCATCTTGAAAGTATCTTTGGGGCTTATGCCGCACATATTTATATAGACGATCTATGCGAAAAGGATTTTATAGAGATGGCTCAAGAGCGCACCTTGTTCACGAAACTCGTGTTGGTGACCAGGGGAAAAATCAAAATGGGGGTACTTCAGCAAAGTACTGAAGCCAATAATTCCGACAGGCCGCTTTCTGCAGGTGAATTGCTGGTCGTCTCGCCCAAGTATGTCATTGCTTTTTCCGAGATGTCGGCGGATTTTGAGGCTGAGTGCATCCTGGTGGATGAGGAGATTACGGCCGATGTGGTGTATCAGTTATCGGATGACAAGCAGAAATCTGCCATTGATATCTTTCACATGATTCGTGATATCGTGCGCCATCAGTACATCTACAAGGTAGAGATGATCCAGTCGATGGTGAATGTTTTGAAGCTTCTGGTTTCGGAACTTCCTTACGAGAATGTATCGGTGACTCGTGATTTGCGTCACAAGAAGGAAGTTTATGAGATTTTCCTTCATCTTCTGTATCGTCATTTCAAGACCGAGCGGCAGATCAGGTTCTATGCCGACAAGTTGAATGTCTCAGCACCTTATCTTTCCAGGATGATCAAGGATATTTCGGGAACCACCGTAAATGATCACATCACCTCCCTGCTCTATAAGGAAATCTGTAATCTCCTGAAGCAATCGGACATGACGATGGGAGAAATAGCAGACCATCTGCATTTCAGTGATCAGAGTGCTATGACGAATTTCTTTAAGATGAGAGCGGGAATGACGCCGCTGGCATATCGGAACCAAGGCTGATGTTGAAGGCTTTTGCCCTTACACGGCATTTAAGCTTTATGTATAACAAATAACCCTTAATTCCGCAACACTTTGATTTAACTTTATTTATAAGTTCCTGAGCAACAAA
>OIXX01000076.1_pt1 | contig 76685 bp, 60 predicted proteins | sample 1588161 | NCBI WGS metagenome assembly OIXX01 (sample SAMN03283274) | human gut metagenome | biome: human-associated habitat; material: feces | host: Homo sapiens | place: Peru | collected 2012 | reverse complement strand
AACGACCCCCTGATTAACAGTCAGGTGCTCTAACCAACTGAGCTATTGAAGCATTCTTGGCAGCTAAGCAATTCTTGTTGCTTGATTGCGGATGCAAAGGTATGAAGAAAATTTTAATCTCAAAAACTTTTGCAATTTTTTTTTCAACTTTTCTCTTCTTTTTATTCACATTTGTGCCCAAAGCGACCAAAATAATAGAAAAAAAACAGGTTTTTATGGACGAATACTAACCGAAAGTAGTACTTTTGCATTAATATAGCAACTTACACATATATATTAACAGATACATTATACTTAACACATACATCATGCGCAAAATTCTTATTATCGCCCTGACGCTCCTATCGCTGTCGATGACGGCGCAAAACAGCAGTGACCATAATTTCAAGGTGGCTAAGAACCTTGAGATTTTCAATGCAGCATACAAGAATCTGGACCTGCTTTACGTCGACTCGATTGACGCTGACGAGGTGGTGGGCACAGCCATCCGCTCCATGCTCCACTCGCTCGACCCCTACACGGAGTATTATCCGGAGGACAAGGCGGGCGAGTATAAGCAGATGCTTACAGGCAAGTATGCCGGCATCGGTGCCGTGATCAGCTACAGCTTCACACGCAAGCAGGTGGTAATCAACGAGCCTTACCAGGGTATGCCTGCCGCCAAGGCGGGACTGCGCAAGGGCGACATCATCCTCAGCATCGACGGCGAATCGATGGAAGGCAAGATGACACCGTACGTGTCTGACCACCTCAGAGGCGACGCCGGCACAACGATGGTGCTGAAGGTGTTGCGTCCATCCACGGGCAAGAAGATGACGCTGAAGATTCAGCGCGAGGCTATACAGCTGCCTTACCTCCCCTATTACGGCGTGCAGAAGGACGGCGTGGGATATATCAACTACAACCAGTTTGTGGAAGGTAGTGCCAAGGACGTGCGCCGCGCCGTGCTCGACATGAAGAACAACGGCATGACTTCGCTCGTTCTGGACCTCCGTGGCAACGGCGGCGGATCGGTAAGCGAGGCGATACAGATTCTGAACATGTTCCTCCCGAAGGGCAAGCATCTGCTCAGCATGAAGGGAAAGGTGAAGAACGCCAACAGCGAATACAAGACCACAGCAGAACCTATCGACACGGTTATGCCCATCGTGGTGCTCGTAAACGAGGGAACGGCGAGCGCCAGTGAGATTACGAGCGGTGCGCTGCAGGACCTCGACCGCGCCGTGGTGATGGGAACAAGAACGTACGGCAAGGGACTGGTGCAGGTGCCCAACGTGCCTCTGCCCTACGCAGGCAAGCTGAAGCTGACCACAGCAAAATACTATATCCCTTCGGGACGCTGCATCCAGGCACGCAAATACAAGCACACGGACAACGGATACGTGGCGCAGGAAGTGGCAGACTCGCTTACGCATGAATTCCGCACGGCACGCGGACGCATCGTTCGCGACGGCGGTGGCATCAAGCCTGACGTGGAAGTAAAGGCTGACTCGCTGCCCAACATAGCTTACTATCTGGAGCGTGCAGACACCACTGACGTGATGCTCAATTACGAAATAGACTATATGGCATCACATCCTACCGTGGCAAAGCCCGCCGACTTCGAGGTTTCGGAAGCAGACTACGAGGCATTCAAGCAGGCTGTGCTGAAGAGCGGATTCACGTACGACCAGATCAGCGAGAAGTATCTCAAGGATCTGGAGGACCTTGCACGCTTCGAAGGATATTACAATGACGCCAAGGACGAGTTTGAGGCGCTGAAGAAGAAGCTGAAGCACAACATAGAGAAAGACCTCGACTATGCCTACAACAAGAAGAAGCTGAAGGAGATATTAGCCGCGGACATCATGGCTGCATACTACTTTGAGGGTGGCATGATAGAAAATTCGCTGCGCTATGACAATCAGTACGCAGAGGCTGTGAAGCTGCTCACAGACAAGGAGCGTTACGAAAATCTGCTCCAGCCCACTCCCGAAGAGGAGAAGACCGCTGCGGACAGCAAGAAAGACAGCAAGAAAGCTGCTGACAAGAAAACCACAGACAAAAACAAAGGAAAGTCAAAGAACAAGAAGAAGTAAGAACAAAGACATCCGGAATGGGGCGCAAAGAGCGCTAAACCACAAAAAATCTAAAATGTCTGTCATTTGTTCTTTAATCCCACTGAAAATGACTAACTTTGTCACATATTAAATTTTTTGATGTTATTTTAAACTTTAGATGAACGTAATTACAAAGACAGTATCATTGCCTGATGGCAGAACCATCAGCATTGAGACCGGGAAAGTGGCAAAGCAGACCGACGGAAGTGTTGTACTGCGTATGGGCAACACCGTACTTCTCGCCACTGTTTGTGCCGCAAAAGATGCAGTTCCCGGAACAGATTTCATGCCTTTGCAGGTGGACTACAAAGAGCAGTATTCAGCAGCAGGTCGCTTTCCTGGCGGCTTCACAAAGCGTGAGGGCAAGTCAGGCGACAACGAGATTCTTACATCTCGCCTCGTAGACCGTGTGCTCCGCCCGCTCTTCCCCTCTAACTATCACGCAGAGGTGTACGTGCAGATCATGCTCCTCAGCGCCGACGGCGTTGACCAGCCTGATGCTCTCGCAGGATTCGCAGCTTCAGCCGCTATGGCTTGTTCAGATATCCCCTTCGAATGCCCCATCTCTGAGGTGCGCGTAGCTCGCATCAACGGAGAATATGTTATCAACCCGACCTTCGAGCAGATGAAGGAGGCAGATATGGACATCATGGTTGGTGCTTCTGCCGAGAACATCATGATGGTGGAAGGCGAGATGAAGGAAGTTTCGGAGCAGGACATGATTGGTGCCTTGAAGGCCGCTATGGCTGCCATCAAGCCGATGTGCGAACTCCAGACTGAGCTTTCTAAGGAACTCGGCACTGACGTTAAGCGTGAGTACTGCCACGAGGTTAACGACGAGGAGCTGCGCGAGCAGATCCGTAAGGAGACCTACGACAAGTGCTATGCTATCGCAGAGGCTGGCGACCACGACAAGAAGTCGCGCGAGGAAGCTTTCGACAAGATTCTCTCTGACTTCCAGGAGGCTTACGATGCTGCTCACACAGAGCTTACTCCCGAGGAGCTTGACGAGAAGCACGCAGAGATGGTACGCTACTATGCCGACGTTATGCGCGACTCAATGCGTCGTTGCATCCTCGACGAGGGCAAGCGTCTCGACGGTCGTAAGACCACTGACATCCGTCCTATCTGGTGCGAGGTGTCTCCGCTGCCTATGCCTCACGGAAGCGCAATCTTCACACGTGGCGAGACACAGAGCCTCTCTACATGTACTCTCGGTACCAAGATGGACGAGAAGCTCATTGACGATGTGCTCGAGAAGGGCTACCAGCGCTTCCTCCTCCACTATAACTTCCCGCCGTTCTGTACTGGCGAGGCTAAGGCTCAGCGCGGTGTAGGCCGTCGTGAGATTGGTCACGGCCACTTGGCATGGCGCGGTCTGAAGGGTCAGATTCCTGAGGACTTCCCCTACACAGTACGTCTCGTAAGCCAGATTCTCGAGTCGAACGGTTCTTCATCAATGGCTACTGTATGTGCCGGCACTCTCGCCCTCATGGACGCAGGTGTTCCGATGAAGGCTCCCGTATCAGGTATCGCAATGGGTCTGATCAAGAACCCGGGCGAGGAGAAGTACGCAGTGCTTAGCGATATCCTCGGCGACGAGGACCACCTTGGCGATATGGACTTCAAGACCACTGGTACACCCAAGGGTCTTACAGCCACACAGATGGATATCAAGTGCGACGGTCTGAGCTTCGAGATTCTCGAGAAGGCACTTATGCAGGCCAAAGCAGGTCGTGAGCACATCCTCAACTGCATGATGGAGACAATCTCTGAGCCGCGTGCCGAGATGAAGCCGCAGGTTCCGCGCATCATCCAGATTGAGATACCGAAGGAGTTTATCGGTGCCGTTATCGGCCCTGGTGGCAAGATCATCCAGCAGATGCAGGAAGATACCGGCGCTACCATCACCATCGACGAGGCAGACGGCGTAGGCAAGGTGCAGGTTTCTGCTCCTAACAAGGACGCCATCGACGCTGCTCTCGGCAAGATCAAGGCCATCGTTGCCATCCCTGAGGTTGGTGAGGTTTACGAGGGTACTGTTCGCTCTATCATGCCTTACGGCTGCTTCGTAGAGATTATGCCGGGCAAGGACGGACTGCTCCACATCTCAGAGATCGACTGGAAGCGTCTCGAGACCGTAGAGGAGGCTGGCATCAAGGAAGGCGACAAGATCAAGGTGAAGCTCATGGAGATCGATCCGAAGACCGGTAAGTATAAGCTCTCTCACCGCATCCTCCTCCCGAAACCGGAGGGATACGTAGAGCGTGAGCGCCGTCCCCGTGGCGAGCGCGGAGAGCGTCGTCCCCGTGGAGAGCGCGGTGAGCGCCGTGACGGACGCCGCGAAAACCGTGAGCGTCACGAGCCGAAGGACTTCAACGACTCACTCGACCACAACGGTGACATCTAATCAAAAGGAAACTGAAAGTAAATCAGTAATATAATTAAAAGAATCCCTGCATAGCAGTTTGAAAGAACTGTGATGCAGGGATTTTTTGTGTTCGGAAGTATTAAAAAGAACAATACAGGGATTCTTTGCGTTCAGAATATTTTTTTATAACTTTGCATTGCTAATTAAACAAATAGCTTAAACCTAAGATAGTTTTTAAGAAAATACAAACATAACATTACTTATACACACTATTAATCATGAAGAAAATCTTTACTCTTCTTTCATTGCTCGTCTTAACACTGACGGCAATGGCAACCACATTCACCGGCCACCGCATCGTGACCGTGGGTTATCTCGAATCCTCTGAGATGGACAACGCCACCATCACCGTGACCGACAAGGGCAACGGCAAGTATGACGTGGTGTTCAACAACATCATCAACAAAGACGGCAGTTATGAGGACAACTACGGTACGTTCACTTTCACTGACCTTGACGGCGTAACAGCCAACGGCATCACCACCATCGAGGGCAAGCTTCTCACCGGTGCGGTTACGTCATCGGGCATGGGCATCTCATCTATCGGCGTGACAGACGTGTTCGTAAAGATGAACGACGAGAAGGCTTACGCCACTATGGACGGTCTCATCACGATGTTCTCACGCGACACACAACTTAAGGTGGAGTTCGGAGAAGACGACTTCCCAGCTGCTCCCACTGATAAGGTTGTAGGCGAAGACGGATATCAGCCAGCCGGAAAGGCTTTCGATTGGGACTTCGACATCGACCATTATGCAGAGAAGTTCGTAGCAGTGGTTGACCTTTCCACTTGCGCTGCTGACGCTGAGAACGAGAACGTGGCTTCCATCGGTACCGACATCAACGCCTGGTTCTCTAACGTAGCCAACGCCGGAAACATCCACATCTATTACACTCCCGCAACAAAGACTCTCACTTGCTGGTATATCTCATCCAACGCCTCATACGGAGCATGGAAGTATTCTAAGGAATTGACCGACATTGAGGGCGAGATAAACATCGACTTCTCTTACCAGTACGGTCTGCGCATCAACGGTCAGCAGGTGTTCGACGCAGGTCAGCTCATCAAGCTCTACTATCATAACACACTCCACTTCGGTAGCCAGGAGGGTACGGTACGCAGCAACGCTACATATAAGTCAGCCCGCGTGGTGAAGACTGCCTTCGAAGCAACCGACGCAACAGAGTATACAGCCCCGGCTAAGATGCTCCTTGACGGCAAGTACAGCCGCTTTGACGCTGCTCAGGTCAGCCTCCAAGCCACCGACTACGACGTTTACACCATCATCCTCAAGGATCTCTCGCACAACGGCAAGTATCTCGGTAGCCTCAAGTTCACAAACATCAAGGGCTACCTTGCAGAAGGTTCAGGCGACAACTCAAGCAGCTTCATAGTCATCAACGACACCACAGCCAACGCTGTTCTTAAGACAGCAGGCGAGCTGGCAAGCTCACTCGGACTCACTAAGGGTCAGGAAATCCGCGCAAGCATCAAGGATCTCTACGGTCAGACCTCATTCCTTGCAGGCGACTTCACAATGCAGCTCGGCGACAAGGAGGCAGTATATTCATACTACGTGGACACACCTGCCGTAAACGAATACACAAATACGCTCACCACAACATTCAGCTCGGAGGAGCAGAGCTATACAGACAAGGTAATGACAGTCACCAACTACGGTGACGGATTCGCCGATATCATGATAAGCAACGTACAGTTCAAGACCACCGGCGACGCCAATATGGGTAATCTTATCATCAAGGAAGTGCCCTATACAAAGCAGGGTGGCGACATCGTCATAGACGCTAACGGCTTGGAGGCAACCTTCGAGAATTCGCCTTCTACAGCTATGACAATACTCGAAAACGTAAGCCTCAAGGGTACTATCGCCGGTAAAGAGCTTTACTTCGAGATTAACGGTATGGCTTTGAGCGACATGCCCGTAAGCCTTGTCTTCGGCAAGCCCATCACACCGGCTGTAGTCTACACGGGCACTATGAAGGTTACCAGCGGCGAGGACTACAAGGAGATTGAGTCAGCAACCATCACAGTACGTCCTAACGGCGACAACAAGTACACATTCTGCGTGCCTAACATCGGCGGCGAGGACGCCATCACATTCGTTGCTGACGGCGAGACCGACGAAAACGGCGTTACAACATACAGCGCTGAGAAGGCAGAATATGCTATGCAGCAGAGCGGATGGGAAGGCTATATCACTTACGTGACACTGACCAGAGCAAAGAGCCAGGGCGACAAGTTCTACGGACGCTTCTTCTTCGACCTCGGCGGCTACGCAGAGAGCTATCCTTCTTACGGCATAACCGTAGTGTTCGGCGAGAAGTTCACTCCCACCGGCATCGAAACAGCGACAGAAGACACCACCATCACCGACATCTACAGCGCCGACGGCGTACGCCAGAACCAGATGCAGAAGGGTCTGAACATCGTGCGTCAGGCTAACGGCAAGACCACAAAGATAATCATCAAGTAAAGACAACAGCCTTTAATCAACAACTGACAATCCGTCAGTAACATATAAGAGAAATCCCTGCATCAGCAGTTTCGTCCAAGAACTGCGATGCAGGGATTTTTTTATTATATAAGAATTACATTAATACAACAATCCGAAAGCCCATAACGGTATCACATTGGCGTATCCAGCCTCTATATCGTCCTTTACCACATAGCCATTTTCCACCTCCGCAATCTGCTTCTGTCCTTTCTTGCGTCCACCGATTTCGAAAGTCATGCCATCCACAAGGAAGTCAGAAACGGGCGAGCACATCACGTCACCCACCACTCGCATCTGATTCATAAAGAACGTCTCTCGCACATTACCGATATCTGCACGTTTGGGAGCAAGCACATAAATAAGATTGGTATTGTCCAGATAAACCTTCTCTATCTTGCCCAGACCGCGGATTCCACCCACAGCATCACGCAACTGCGCTATCATACCAGCCCGTTCCATATACATCAGATAGTCCTGTATATAATTACGGCTTATCCCAGTCACATCTGCAATTTTCTGCATCACGGGTTTGAACGGTACACTCTCAGCCACCACCATAAGCAACTGTTTCAGTTTTCTTCCTACCGAGACATTCGCATTCAGATACATAGGAATGTCGCTCTCCATAGTCTGCGCCACAACCTGCGCCAACTCAATGTCGAATGCCACATCCTTACCGAACGGATAATAGCCCCGTCGCAGATAGTCGTTAAACAAAGGAAGCGGATGCTCCAGTCCAGGTATTGCATAATCATGTCTCAAAAGATCTGCCATACTGACCACATCCATCTTTATGCCATGAAACAGGTGAAGGTATTCCCTAAACGAGAGGCCCTGCATCTCATATATGGGAATACGCCTACTAAGGTCAGCCATACCTTTGGTAATATCAAGAATGGACGATCCGGATATCACCAACTGCAAGTCTGAATAACTGTCAAATATCTGTTTTACCTCTGCCGACCACCCATCATACTTATGTATTTCGTCTATAAAAAGATGCTTACCACCCATTTTATAAAAGCTATCAGCCAAATCTATAAGAGTGTGCGACGCAAAATATAACTGGTCTGCCGACACATAAAGCGTGTCAGTTACGTTTAGATTCTGCTTGATATACTGTAAAAGCATGGTGGACTTACCCACGCCACGCGGACCTACCAATCCAAACGCACGTCCTTCCCAACCTATTTCATTGTATTTATACCTTATCAAGTCGGTTGGTACTTCACGATGTTTACGTCTGAAATATTCAAATAACTGTTCCATATAGTCTGCTTTTTTGCAAATATAGCTATTTTGCATCAAACCGATGCAGAAATCAACAAAAACTGCATCAGATTCGTGCATTTTTCCTTAGAATCTGCACAAATCTGATGCAGTTTCCCTTTCCCTCTATGAAAGATTAGTAATTAAGAAGCCGTTATTCGTTGTTGTTTATTAACAAACAAATATAGTGATTGAAGTGTTGAGCACAAAGCCCCTATCGCAACAACATCACTGCGTGCCTTGGTAAAGAGCACAAAAAAAGCCGTAACATCTCCATTCGAGTGGTTACGGCAATACTATTCCAGCATACTCGGTAGCGAGGTGACTATGCGTCAGACCCTACGCTATCTGCATGCCCAGGTGGCATTCGTCATGGCAGCATTCTTCACGTACGAGTCATTGCTCGTACATGTGGCTGTCTTTGTATGGTTCATTGCGACGCTTGTTATAGCAGCGCCTCACCATTCTCCGGACGATGAGTTATCTGACGCTCAAGGTAAGTGATGAGACCCCAGCGCACGCTACGCAGTCCGAACTGCTCTGTATGGATGTCGTCGGGAGCCACCCACATGCACTCGGCGGCATCGTCAGATGCCTTCATCACGGTCTCGTCCTCCACCTCGCAGGTAAAGAACATGTCGAGAGTGTGGATGTCCATACCGCTGTAACGATAGACATTGGGGAGTGAGAAGAGATAGTTCACATCCTTTACCACAAGTCCAGTCTCCTCAAGAACCTCACGTCGCACTCCTTCCTCGGCTGTCTCGCCCGGCATGGCGAAGCCTCCAGGCAGGTCAAGCATGCCCTTTGCCGGCTCGTTCTTGCGGCGTTCTACGAGCAGTTCGCCCTTGGCGTTCTTGATGATAGCCACGTTGGCTGAACTTGCGTTCATGAAATACTCGAAACCACAGTTCTCACACTTCTTGCTTGTAGCTCCAGACTCTACAAAATGATGACTGCCACACTTCGGGCAGTACTCGAATTTCTCTAACGGATGCATCTGTATAATTATTATTGAAACAATCTTTTCACATTAATCTTTCTTTCCTTTGCTCTTTTTAGAACGACTCGAGCCAAGCCTTCAGGTCGAGGAGCATCTCTACATGATACTTGAATGACGGCATCATTCCCCAACCGTGTCCTCCCGAAGGATAGACAAATAGCGAGCCATGCACGTCATGACGATAAAGCTCCGAATAGTAGTTGACGCCGTTCATCGGCTCAACCACGCGGTCATCATCAGAAAGCAGAATGCAAGCCGGCGGCGTTACGCGTGTAACCTGCAGGTCTGAGCAATACTTCTGTTCCTCTTTCTTGTGCGCATTTTTTCCAAGAAGGTTTTCGCGCGAACCTTGATGACAATATCCCTCCAGCATTGTTATTACCGGATAGAAAAGTATCTGGAAGTTCGGTCTTGCGTCCGGCTTCGCCTGTGTCGCTATGGTAGAAGCCAAATGTCCGCCGGCAGAAAATCCCATTATTCCCAAATCGTCCGCATCAATATGCCATTGCTTAGCGTTACGGCGCACCGTGCGTATAGCCTCCTCAGCGTCGCTGACGGGCACTTTAGGATTGCCGTCCGGCATACGGTACTGCAATATGATGGCAGCGATGCCCATATTATTGAAGAACGGCGCCCAGTCATAGCCCTCATGCTGCATGGCAAGGTGCTCATAACCGCCACCCGGACAAATCACCACAGCCCTTCCCGTAGCCTTCTTGCTGTCCGGAAGGAAAACATGTATGCGTGCCGTGTCGGCATGTGCGTTCTTATAAGGAGCCTTAGCCTGCCAGATGTCCATCGAGAAATGGCGCTGTGCAAGAGCCGGAACCACTGCAAGGACCATCAACAGTAAGGCAAAAAGGGTTTTCAGGTTCTTCTTCATTATTATTTTTTGTTTATTGTTTTTACATTCTACGATTTCGTAGAATAATTGAAATCCTCAATCATTATTCTTAGAACATCTGGCTAACTCGCTTGATGCCTGCCACGAGAGTGTCTATTTCGTCCTTTGTATTGTATAGGGCGAAGGAGGCACGTACTACGCCGGGGACACCGAAGCGGTCCATTACGGGCTGGGCGCAGTGGTGACCTGTGCGGACGGCGATGCCGAGACGGTCGAGCAGCGTACCCATGTCGAGATGGTGGATGTTGCCTACGAGGAAGGACACTACGGCGTCCTTGCCTTCGGTGGTGCCGAAGAAGCGCATATCGGGAATCTCTGACATGCGGTTCATGCAGTATTCCGTAAGCTCGTGTTCGTGACGGGCGATGTTGTCCATGCCGAGAGCAGTGACGTAGTCGAGCGCTACGGCGAGTCCGTGCGTTGCCACGTAGTCCGGCGTGCCAGCCTCAAACTTGAACGGCAGCTTCTCGAAGGTGGTCTTCTCGAAGCTCACGCTCTCTATCATCTCGCCTCCACCCTGGTAAGGCGGCATACGATCAAGCCATTCCTCCTTGCCGTAAAGCACTCCGATGCCGGTCGGGCCGTATATCTTGTGACCTGAGAAAGCGAAGAAGTCGCAGTCCATAGCCTGCACGTCCACAGCGAAGTGGGGCGTAGACTGTGCTCCGTCTATGAGGACGGGCACGCCATGGTCATGGGCAATGCGGACGATTTCCTTCACGGGATTTACGGTTCCGAGCGTATTGCTGACATGGGCAACGCTGACGATGCGCGTCTTTTCTGAGAAGAGCTTCTCGTAAGCCTCCATGTCCAGCTTGCCGCTGTCGTCCATCGGGATTACCTTCAGAGCGATGCCGCGCTTGGCAGCCTGGAGCTGCCAGGGCACGATGTTGCTGTGGTGCTCCATCGCAGAGATGATTACCTCGTCGCCTTCGCCCATGAAAGCCTCGCAGAACGACGACACCACCAGATTGATGCTCTCCGTCGTGCCGCGTGTGAAGATTATCTCTTCCGTCTTGGGTGCGTTGATGAAGCGGCGCACCGTCTCGCGTGCTGCCTCATGAAGGTCGGTGGCACGCTGCGAGAGATAGTGCACGCCACGATGCACGTTGGCATTGGCGTTGAGATATTCGTCGCGCATGGCATCGAGCACGCAGAGCGGTTTCTGCGTGGTGGCGGCGTTGTCGAGATAGACAAGCGGACGGTCGTATACGGTGCGCGAGAGAATCGGGAAGTCGGCGCGGACTTTATTTATATCGTACATTTGCGTATATTAGTTAAGAGTTGAAAGTTGGGAGTTGAGAGTTATGATTGCATTACATATCATAACTCTCAACTCTCAATCCTCAATTTTCAATTTATTTGCAGAGCTTGCAACCCTCACACTTTGTCAGTTCGCCGCGGAAGCGCTTCTCCACGAGATGATGGAGGCGGTCGCGCAGCGGCTCAAGGGTGATCTTGTCTATAACCTCTCCGATGAAGGCGAACTCAAGGAGGAGCTTTGCTTCCTTCTCGCTGATGCCACGCTGACGCATATAGAAGAGGGCGGCGTCATTGAGCTGACCTACCGTCGAGCCGTGCGAACACTTCACGTCGTCGGCGTAAATCTCGAGCATCGGCTGAGTGTACATACGTGCTGTCTTTGTGGCGCAAAGATTCTGGTTGACCTCCTCTGAGACGGTCTTCTGCGCATCTTTGCGCACAAGCACCTTGCCGGCGAAAGCACCCGTAGCCTTATCGTCGAGCACGTACTTATAAAGCTCATGACTGGTGCAATGGCTGACCTGGTGGTCAATGAGCGTGTTGTTGTCTACGTGCTGTGACTTGTCTGCAATGACGCATCCGTTGCACCAGCACTCGGCACCCTCACCCTTGAGCTGCACGTCGAGGCGGTTGCGTGTTACGCCGTTGTGCAGGGTGATGACATTATGATTGAATCGTGAGTCGCGCTGCTGCTCCACATACACGTTCGACACGCGTGTGTTCTTGTAGTGTGTCTCCTCCATGCAGTAGAGTTCGAGCGAAGCGTTCTGTCCGACATACGCCTCTATCACCTGCGTGGCGAGGAAAGCGTGGTCGTCGGCTGCATGGTCGCAGAAGAGGAACTTGGCGTTGGCGCCCTGCTCCATCACGATGAGCACACGACGGTTGACCATGAGGTCTACGTCGGAACGGAGGATGTTGATGATCTGCACCGTTCTGTCCACCACCACATTCTTCTCTACGTGAATGAGGAGTCCGTCCTGTGCCAGCATTGTGTTGAGAGCGGTGATGCCGTCCTCATCGGTCTTAGCCAGCTTGGCGTAATGTTCTGCCACAAACTCAGGATGCTCCATGGCATATTCCGAGAGCGATGTCACGGTTATGCCTTCGGGAAGGTTCTCCTTGGGCTGCAAGGCAGCTCGAAACTCGTCGTTGACGATGAAGTAAAGTGATGTGCTCATGTTCGGCACGTCGCAGCGGAACGCCTTGTACGGGTCTACCGGCACCTGTATGCGGTTGATGTTCAGTCCATAGTCAGGCTCGAAGAGCTTGTCCATGGAGGTGTATTTGTAACGCTCCACCTTTCGTGTCGGGAATCCCAAGCGCTCGAAATCGGCAAACGCAGCGTCGCGCACGGCGTTCATGACGTCGGCGCTGTGAGCGAAGATCTGATTGCGGCACTCGCGGTAGAGGTCGGTATATTGTTTTTCTGAAGCCATTATTCTTCTCCTATTTCTGCCTTAATCCAGTCGTATCCTCTCTGCTCTATCTCCTTTGCCAGCTCCGGTCCGGCGGTCTTTACGATGCGGCCCTTATAGAGCACGTGCACTACGTCGGGCTTTATCATGTCGAGGAGGCGCTCGTAGTGTGTGATGACGATGGCTGAGGTCTCGGCTGTGTGCATCTTGTTCACGCCGTCAGCCACGATGCGCATGGCGTCAACGTCCAGACCTGAGTCGGTCTCGTCGAGGATGGCGAGCTTCGGTTCGAGCATAGCCATCTGGAATATCTCGTTGCGCTTCTTCTCGCCGCCTGAGAATCCCTCGTTTACGGAGCGGCGTGTGAACTTGGAGTCGAGCTCCACAATCTTGCGCTTCTCGTTCATCAGCTTGAGGAACTCGCCAGCCTTCAGCTCGGGCAGTCCATGATACTTACGCTTCTCGTTGACAGCAGCCTTGAGGAAGTTGGTCATCGATACGCCCGGTATCTCCACGGGATACTGGAATGAGAGGAACAGACCTTCGTTGGCGCGGTCCTCTGGCTTCATCTCGATGAGGTTCTTGCCGTTAAACCATGCCTCGCCATCTGTCACCTCATAGAGAGGATTGCCTGTGAGGACGGCGCTGAGCGTTGACTTTCCTGAACCGTTAGGTCCCATGATGGCGTGTATCTCGCCATCCTTGATTGTGAGGTTGATGCCTCGGAGTATTTCCTTGCCAGCAATGGTGGCGTGGAGGTTCTTAACTTCTAACATATCTTGGTTGTTTTTTTCTGGGCCTTATTGGGCCTTACTAAGCCTTTTTGGGCCTATTTAAGCCTTTCTATACTATTTACTAACTAACTTGCTATTAATAAGAATTGAGCACCCTGTTCAGGCTCGACTTGCGACGTTCCTTCTTTGTTTCCGGTTTGGGATCGTCGTCAGGGTCGTATATGCCGAGTGCCATATAGATCATGCGGAAGAGGCTGTTGCCGTCTTCTGTGGTGAAGCGGAGGGGGAACGTCGCCTTCACGCCTATCTGTATGTTGTGGCGGTGCATGTCTGAGCGCATGCGGTATGCGGTCTGCTGTCCGCCGTATGTGGTGCTGACATTGGTCTTGCCATTAATGGCTAACGGGAAGCCGTACTGTAATTCCAACGCTAAGGAGGAGAATATGTAGCAGTCTAAGCCTACCGTTGGGGCTACGCTCACATGCGGAGAGCTTATCTCGTAACGTCGCTCGTAGCTGTAGCCTCCTCCCGTGCTGCTCATGGTGTTCCTATCGTTGCTCTGACCTACGTTGGTGTAGGTCATAAGGGCGGCGTACGGCTGTATGACGCAAGCCGTGGAGAGCGGATAATAACGTGCGCCGAGCGCTATGTTGTGCATCGTGACATCAACGTCGCTCCCGTACCATTCCATCGTCTCTGCATTATATCCGCCCACGACGGAGAAATGAGGATTACGAAGATAATACTCCACCATCACATTGCCCTCAGCCGAACCGAACGGGGCTGCCTTGTCAGCATACTGATCAGACTGCTCATTGACGGCTGTCGTCGGGCACGAGAGGTTCATGCCGGCGATGACAGCCCAACGGCGTGACGACGGCTCCTCGTCATTGGCGGCGGACATAGAAATAGGGACAGCAAAGAGCATAGTAGTTAAGAGAATGTTGTTGAACATAATCTATTTACTTTATTTAATATGGAGCAAATTGTAAAGTTTGGATTTTCTTGTCCACCCCAATTTCACATTGATGTAAATTCGAAATATTTACGGTTGCTCCGTACTCTATGAAATGTGACATAAATTTATTACTATCTCTTCCCCAGTATATTAGGCAACATGCCATTGGCGCGCCTTTTCCTGTATCTTGTCCGTTTTCAAGAAAACGAAGTCTTGTGTCATATAAGAAGCATATTGCATCAGCTTGTCCAAAGATAAACTTCTTCCAGTGCCCTGTATTGGGCGCAACAGGAATTAAAGCTATAATGTCTGAACCATATTTTTTATGAGCATCAACACATTTAGCCAACCAATCTTTAATGGTAGTTCCTCGGTTGCGATCTGCTCCGTATGGAGGATTTACATATATGGTTTTGCTGTTCCATTCTTCTTTTAACCCATCTTTTTCTGGCAACATGAATTCAATGTCTGCATTGACAATAGAATACTCATTTGAACATGGATCTAATCCAATATGTCCTCCCCAAAAACTTTTCACCGCATTGATATATTTAGGTGGTGTCCCCCAAGACTGGCTTAATGTGTTCACATGTCTACCTGCTGTCATAAGATTTCCTCCCAATTCTTATTTGCCATGTTAATCAATGCTGTTTTTAGGTTGTCAATATGATTACCCTCTGGAGATATGACATTAAACCATCCCTCAATTTTCTTGATGTTTTTAGAGAAATACTCACAGAGTGCATCATGTGCATCCTTGTTTATTTTTGTTTTTGTAAAAACATTAGCCTTTTTTCCTTCTTTATAGCTGGATGCAAAGGCTTTTTTTACAACCTGATATTTTAGGGTGGGCTTAAGAAGCAAGGAAGTAACAAATTCAGAAAGACCTGCATCTGTTAAGAATAGAAGCCAATCATATGAATTTGCTAAAACTTTCATCTCCTTATTTTTATTTTCAGCCGTAAACCAGTTGCCATGGTTGCTAACAACACCGATTGATAATGTGAACTTTTTTAATGGTTTGTCGTTGTTTACAATTTCATATAGAAGTTCATCATAAGGTTTGATAAGTGGTGTTCCTTCTTCACATATCAGTCCATAACGTTGACCGTTAAGCCATATTTTTTGTAGAGAAGATGTCATCTGTGCAACATAAGCCCCTTGTTTGGCTTTCTCTATGGTTTGCGGACCTTTCTTACAGCCTTCCTCTACACCAACACGTTTACACTCCACCATTGCAAATGGGGAATGATACTGTTTGGCTACATGAATAGACTTTCCGATTCTTTCTTTGTGTAAATTCGCAACCAACAAGCTTTCATTATTTTCTGCCAATAGACACGAATTTCTTAAGACATTGTTTGAATCTATGAGTTTATTCGATTTCTTCTGAGAAAAATCCCTCATTACATCTTCTCCCAATGCTTTTATTATCTTTGTCGCAGTAAGGGGAGATTCCTCCTCCATCTTTATTTTTGATAATTGCAATATAGGATGTAGAGTAAACTCCACATTGTGACATATTTCTTCATCACCAAACTCTGGCAGTCCTCTTTCTATTGAAATATAGTCACACAATCCCCACTCCCTAAGCAAATAGTAGGTTATGATTTCCACCATTGTGCCCAAGGCTCGACCTGCAGCTTTTTTTGCGTCATTTGTATGTGAGAACACGTCATTCTTCAATACATTTTGCAAAGAATCGATAGATTGATAACTCATATTTAAATTTTCTAATTATCCGACTGTTCCCTCAAGCGACACGCTCAGCAGCTTCTGCGCCTCTACGGCGAACTCCATCGGGAGCTTGTTGAGCACGTCCTTGGCATATCCGTTAACGATAAGTCCTACGGCCTGTTCGGTGGGGATGCCACGCTGATTGCAGTAGAAGAGCTGGTCTTCAGAAATCTTGGAGGTAGTTGCCTCATGCTCCACGACAGCCGTGTCGTTATGGATGTCCATATAAGGGAAGGTGTGGGCGCCGCATTCCGAGCCGAGCAGGAGCGAGTCGCACGACGAGTAGTTGCGTGCGTTGTCGGCATTGCTTGTGGCACGTACGAGTCCGCGGTACGAGTTCTGGCTGTGTCCGGCGGAGATACCCTTCGATATGATTGTCGACTTGGTGTTCTTGCCCATGTGTATCATCTTCGTGCCGGTGTCCGCCTCCTGGTAGTTGTTGGTGACGGCAACAGAATAGAACTCAGCCTGCGAGCCGTCGCCGCGCAGAACGCATGACGGATATTTCCATGTGATGGCTGATCCTGTCTCCACCTGTGTCCACGACAGCTTTGAGTTGACACCGCGCAGGTCGCCGCGCTTTGTGACGAGATTGAGCACACCGCCCTTTCCGTGCTCGTCGCCCGGATACCAGTTCTGCACGGTAGAGTATTTCACCTCTGCGTTGTCCTTTACGACAATCTCCACGATGGCAGCATGCAGCTGGTTCTCGTCGCGCATCGGTGCTGTGCAACCCTCCAGGTAGCTGACATAGGCGTCGTCGTCGGCAATGATAAGCGTACGCTCAAACTGTCCCGTGTTGCGTGCGTTGATGCGGAAGTAGGAGCTAAGCTCCATCGGGCAGCGCACGCCCTTGGGGATGTAAACGAACGAGCCGTCAGAGAAGACGGCGCTGTTAAGGGCAGCGAAGAAATTGTCCTGATAAGGCACCACGCTTCCCAAGTATTCCTTCACGAGGTCGGGATGGTCCTTGATGGCATCGCCGATGGAGCAGAATATCACGCCCTTCTCGGCAAGATGCTGCTTGAAGGTGGTCTTCACGGACACGGAGTCCATGATGGCGTCCACCGCCACTCCGCTCAACGCCAGACGCTCCTCCAGGGGGATGCCGAGCTTGTCGAAGGTCTTCATCAGCTCAGGGTCAATCTCCTTCTTCTCTTCAGAGGGCTTCTTCGCCAGCGGGTCAGCGTAATACGAAATGGCTTGATAGTCGATTTCGGGCAAGTGAACGTGTCCCCATGTCGGCTGCTCCAACTTCTGCCAGTGGCGGAACGCCTTGAGGCGGAATTCGAGCATCCATTCCGGCTCTCCCTTCTTGCTGGAGATAAGCCTTACGATGTCCTCGTTGAGTCCTTTCTCTATGATGTCAGTATGGACGTCGGTGGTGAATCCGTACTCGTATTTCTGTTCTGCCACCTGGCGCACAAACGCATTTTTTGTATCTTTATTTTCCATTTTTCTGTTTATTTCGGCGGGGTAAGCCTGAGTGGAACGGACGCAATACGCCCATATTCTTTTCAAAATGCAAATTTACTGATTTTGTAATGATTATGCGAAGGATTTGCATAATTTTAATAAATGAACTTGCTAAAGTTCAGGCAAGTAGATTAAGTGAAGAATTCAAAATCGCAGGCGAAGCCAAGAACAATTCAAAATTCAAAACTCAAAATTCCTAATTCTTTGGCGGTTCGCCAAAGACAATATTTGCATTTCTAACGCTCAATACCATGAGCCCGGCGCACAACAAAATCTTTGGTGCGAAATTCTCGAGTTTTGAGCGTTTGAAGACAATGTGTTCATACACAGTATGTTATGCGGATTTATGACGAAGCGCTATGAAATCAGGCTCGCAAACGAGCCGTTTTTTGCTGCAATAGCGCCACTTTTACACTCCAATAGTGCCACTATTATCATGCAATAGCGCCACTTTTACACTCTAATAGTGGCACTATTGGACTGTAAAAGTGGCGCTATCGTATGGCGTGGGTGCCGTTTGCACAGCAAAACACCGTAAAAACAGCAATCCGAAACTCTATAATCAATTTTTATTTTGTAACTGATTTTTACTCTTTGTACGATATTTGCATAGCGGACATGAGAGATGTGTCAAAAGAACACAGTTACCTCACAGATACGGTGAGACACTCCGAACCCGTTATTTATCCTTGTAAATAACATTGTTGGCTCCGCTCGTAATCTTCAGAGCTTCAGGATGTTCCTTTATGAAGGAGTCGATATGGCGGACACGCTTGCTCTCGAGAATTTCGTCCACGGCGATGAGGATGCCTGTCTCCTCCACGTCGCCGAAACCGTAGTTGATGGCGGTGCCGAAGAGCTTCATTGTGGGCGAGAGCGACATGTATGCGTTGACGAGCGGCGGGATGTTGTAGCCGAGGGCACGAATCTCACGGTTGAGGATGAGATAGTCCTTCTTGAAGTCGTCCTCGCAGAAGAGCTGGCGCAGCTCCTCCTCAGGCGTCTCTATCTTGAGCGGCTTGAGCGGGATGATGAGGTTGTCCTTATCGTCGAAGTGCTTCTTGAGGAAATACAGAATCATGTCGCGTCCACGGCGGATATAGGAAGGATACATCGTCATCTTGCCGAAGAAATACCTTACGTTAGGCTGGATGACGGTGAGCGCTCCGAGTCCGTCCCAGAGGTTGTCAAGGGCGAAAAGGCTCTTGGCTCCACGGCGCGTGCTCTGATACTCGAGCGTCACGAAAGAACGTCCGAGCTCCACGGTGTAGGGCATGTAGTCGCGCAGAAACTTGTCTGAGAAATGAAACATGTGACTGGTGGCCAGCAATGGCTGACCGTTCTCGTCTAACTGCCAGTCGGAGCCAAGCAGGTAGCGATAGCCGCCTATTATCTCCTCCGCCTCGGGATTCCACACGATGAGCTGCTTATAGCAGTTCTCACAGGTGTCATACTCGTCGATGTCCATCGACTTGCCTGTGCCTCCGCCAGCCTCGCGGAACGCTATCTCGCGAAGTCGGCCTATCTCGCGCATCACGTTGGGTGCGTTATGGGCTGTGATTATGTAAATCTCGTTATGGCTCTTGTTGGTCATACGGAGCTGGCGCTCAGGTGTCAGCTCACTCTTGAGAATCTCCTTGCTAACGGGTTGGATTATTGGCTCTTCCATTATCTCTCTTATTCTTCTATGTATGTGTCTTTCCGGCAGTCTGTATGGCTATGTTCCGGAACGGCTGTTCATTATCTTTATTTGGTGGGGTGTGTCGTGTGCGTGTCGGCGTCAAGCTCCGCCTCCGTTGGTCTTGGGCAGGTCGTATACGATGTCCTCCACGTATACCGCCCACTGTGCCGGCGTGCGGCTGCGGTCGAAGGTCTGCCACGGGATGGGCTTGCCGATGTCTATGCGGAAGTGCTTGCCCACGTTCCTGTACATCTCGTCCACGAGAAACAGCATGGCAAGATTGAACGGCAGGAAGCGGTCGCTGAACTTGGCTATGCGATAGAAGCGCTTCGAGTTGGTGCCGCTGAAATGAATGGGCACCACATCGCGCTGAAATTCAACGCTCTTCGTTATGAACGTCTTCTTCCACGGGATGTCATGTATTGACCCGTCCTTCTGCTTTCGGCTGTTGAGTCCGGCGGGGAACATCAGCATGTGATTGTCGCTCTTGAATCCCGCCTCCACCATAAGTGGGAAGTTACGTCCGTTGCGTCCCGTCTTGTTGATGCCGATGCATACTGGGGCGAGTCCGGGGAGATTCATCAGCAGGTCGTTAACCAGATAGCGGAAGCGTCCGTCGTAGTGTCGTCCGATGACGGCTCCGAGAGCCACGCCGTCCTGACCGCCAAGCGGATGGTTGGAGACGAAGGTGTAAAGGCGTCCGTCGTCAGCGGCTGGCAGGTTCTCCTTGCCCACAATCTCGATGTCCATCTTCAGGTAGCGCACGCACGCCTCAAGCCATTCCACCCCGCTGAGGTGACGGCTTTCCCATATAAACTTATTGACCTGATCCTGATGGATAAGCCGCTTAAGCCACGACACCAGGAAGTGCGGCACGTAACGAGCGCGGCGCCCCATCTTGTCGGAAAGAATGCGGTCTATGTCGATTGTGTGTTCTGTTATCTCACCCATTATTTTTGCACGTAGATAATTATTTCAGTGCAAAAATAACATATCTTTTTCAGATACACTCACTTTAACACAAGAAATGTGCCTTTTTAATAAAAATGATAATAAAAATTAATTCCATGTGGGCTTTTTTATGTACCTTTACACCCAAATACGCATATATAATGTATAAGGAGATAAAGACTGCTGAAACCTACCACGTGCCCGTACTGCTGGACGAAAGCGTAGGTGGACTGAACATAAAGAAGGGTGGCATATACGTGGACGTCACCTTTGGTGGCGGAGGACACTCACGTGAGATTCTCTCACGGCTGGACCCTACGGCAAGACTATTCAGCTTCGACCAGGACGCGGACGCCGAAGGCAATATCGGCGAGCCGGACGACAGATTTACGTTCGTCAGAAGCAACTTCAGATATCTCAAGAACTGGATGAGATATTACGGCATTGACCATATCGACGGACTGCTCGCCGACCTTGGCGTGTCGTCACATCATTTCGACGATGCAGAACGAGGATTCTCGTTCCGCTTTGACGCGCCCCTTGACATGCGCATGAACAAGCGTGCAGGCAAGACGGCCGCGGACATTCTCAACACTTACGACGAACAACAGCTGGCTGACGTACTCTATATATACGGCGAGCTGAAGAACTCGCGACGCATAGCGGCTGCCGTGGCTAAGGCACGCAGCCAAGCCGAATTGAAGACCACCAACGACCTGCTCAAGGCGGTGGAGCCGCTCTTCAGACGCGAACGCGAGAAGAAGGACATGGCCAAGATGTTCCAGGCGCTACGAATAGAGGTGAACCACGAGATGGACGCTCTCAAGGAGATGCTGCATGCCGCCACCGAGCTGCTCGCCGAGGGCGGCAGACTGTCCGTCATAACATACCACTCTCTGGAGGACCGCATCGTGAAGAACGTCATGAAGGCGGGCAATCCGGAAGGAAAGGTGGTGCAGGACTTCTTCGGACGCGTAGAGACACCGTTCAAGCTGGTCAACAACAAGGTGATTCTGCCTTCTGACGACGAGCAGCAGCGCAACCCGCGCAGCCGAAGCGCAAAGCTCCGCATAGCGGAAAAGAAATAAAGCCGAAAGGCAAAGACAATCCCGTAACTTCACACGATAAGCTAAAAGTATGAGACCCCAGGACGACACTGAAATAAAGGACGACAAGACGGAAAAGGACATACAGCGGACGGAGGACGACACCGTTTCGCTGCGAACCATCATACGCGAACGTGCCCTTGAGGACGACATCACACCAACGAAGAACATCACGTTCAAGAAAATCATCGGTGGCGACTTCCTCAACAACAAGTTCCTCAGAAAACAGATATGGCTGATTCTGCTCATAACAGGATTCCTTATCGTATACATATCCAACCGATATAAATGCCAGCAGTCGCTCATACGCATCAACGAGCTGAAATCCGAGCTGAAAGACGCCAAGTACAGAGCACTCTCAAGCGGAAGCGAGCTGACACAGAAAACAAGAGAAAGCAAGGTGCTCGACATCCTCAGAGAAAGCAAGGACAGCACCCTGCACATCCCAACACAGCCACCTTACATCGTAAACGTAAAGGAAGAGGCACAGCAGTAAGAACAAACAGAGACAAGAAACAGGGAAAGATATGAGCTTATTCAACGATAAGAAATCAATGCCACGATACAGTGTCATCGCCATTATAATAACATTTATAGCACTGGCGGTGCAGGTGAAGACTCTGTATATAATGACAGCAGAGCGCGATTTCTGGACGCAGGTGGGCAACCGCGTTAAGAAAGACAGCATTACCACACGACCTATAAGAGGCAACATCCTCAGCTGCGACGGACAGCTCATGGCGTCGTCGCTGCCTAACTTTAAGCTCTACGTGGACTTCAACGCCATACACAACGCCAAGAACGACTCGCTCTTCGAGGTGAAACTGGACTCCATCGCCAACGGACTGAGCGCCATCTTCCCCGAGAAGTCGGCGAAGGAATTCAAGGAACACCTCATGGAGGGATTTGAGAAGCGACACACGAGCTGGGCTATATGGAAAAGAAGAGTAAGCTACAGCACGATGTGCGAGGTGAGAAAACTGCCCGTCTTCCGTCTCAATCCTAACAAGGGAGGATTCAAGGCTGACTCGTACGAGGCGCGACAGAGACCTTACGGATCGCTCGCAAAGCGTACCATCGGTTCGCTGTTCGGCGAGAAAGACTCGGCGGTGTGCGGACTGGAGCTTTATTACGACTCACTGCTCAGAGGCGAGAAAGGCATACGTCACGTACGCAAGGTGCTCAACAGATACCTGCCAATCGACGATACGCCGCCGGTAAACGGATATGACATCGTCACCACCATAGACGTGTCGATGCAGGACCTCGCCGAAAGAGCGCTGCTCAAGGAGCTGAACAAGATAAACGGCAACGTGGGTGTGGCTATCGTCATGGAAGTGGCTACGGGCGACATCAAGGCGATGGTAAACCTTCAGAAGATGCCGAGCGGACAATACGCCGAGGCACAGAACCATGCCGTGAGCGACTTGCTTGAGCCGGGTTCGGTGTTTAAGACGGCGTCCATAATGGTGGCGCTGGAGGACGGCGTGGTCGACACGACGTACCGGGTGGACACGGGCTGCGGCGTATGGCCCATGTATAAGCGCGAGATGAAGGACCACAACTGGCGACGCGGAGGATACGGCATGCTGACGCTGCCGCAGACACTGTGGGTGAGCTCCAACATCGGTGTGAGCCGAATCATCGACGACCACTATCATAACAACCCCGAGAAATTCGTCAAGGGCATATATCGTCTCGGAATCGCCGACGACCTGAAGATACCGCTCGGCGCTGCCAAGCCACGCATCCGTATGCCGAAGAAGGACAAGACGGGCAGACAATGGCTGAACTGGAGCGACACGGCGCTGCCGTGGATGAGCATCGGCTACGAGACGCAGGTGCCGCCAATATCGACGCTGACCTTCTATAACGCCATAGCCAACGGCGGCAAGATGATGCAGCCAAGATTCGTCAAGGAGATACGCGACAACGAGGGAATGACGAAGGAATTTCCGCCCGTGGTGCTCAGAGAGAGCATCGCCAAGGAAACCACCATAAAGAAGATAACCACCATCCTCGAGCAGGTGGTGCGTCTGGGCTTGGGAAAGAAAGCCGGATCGACGTCGTTCCTCGTGGCAGGCAAGACGGGTACGGCACAGATATCGAAGGGTGCAGCCGGATATAAGAGCGGACAGATGAACTATCTGCTCTCGTTCGCCGGATTCTTCCCAGCTTACCAGCCTATGTACAGCTGCATCGTCTGCATACAGAAGTCGGGTCTGCCGGCATCAGGCGGCGGCATGAGCGGCGTGGTGTTCCACGAAATCTCGGAGGGCATCATGGCGCAGACCAACAAGCTGAAGCTGGAGGCATCTGACGCACGCGACAGCAACTCCATACTGGTGCCGGACGTGAAGAACGGCAACATCCTCGCTGCCGACTACGTGCTCTCGCAGATCGGACTCAAGCCAAGAGCCGACTGGGACGGCGACTATATGCACGGCAACCCCATCTGGGGACGCGCCGACAACAACGGACACAACGTGACGTTCACCAAGGAGGACATGACACATAAGGACATCATGCCCGACGTACACGGAATGGGCGCACGCGACGCCGTCTACCTCATAGAGAAAAGAGGATTGAAGGTGAAAATCCAGGGCCGAGGCAAAGTGGTGGAACAAAGCATCGGCGCCGGAGAAAAGATAAAGAAAGGAATGACTTGTTCCCTTAGATTGGCATAAAGATTGCCGACCGACGGGATATGACAATAAAACAAACATAAAGATATTATGAAACTGAAAGAACTGTTCAAGGACATCACCATAAAGGCCGTCAAGGGCAACGATGATGTGGAAATCACGGGAGTGAACATCGACTCACGTCGCATCAAGGAGGGTCACCTCTTCATTGCCATGAAGGGCACACAAGTAGACGGACACAAATTCATACCGAAGGCCATAGAGCTCGGCGCAAAGGCTGTGCTCTGCGAGGACATGCCGGAGGAGACTGCAGAGGGCGTATGCTACGTGCAGGTGGACTCTACGGAGGATGTCGTAGGCCAGGTGGCTACCACTTTCTATGGCGACCCGTCAAGAAAGCTGAAGCTCGTGGGCGTGACCGGAACCAACGGAAAGACCACCATCGCCACCTTATTATATAATATGTTCACGAAGCTCGGACACAAGTGCGGTCTGCTCTCAACGGTCTGCAACTACATCATTGACGAGCAGATCCCGGCTGACCACACCACACCGGACCCCATAGAGCTGAATATGCTCCTCGACAAGATGGTGAAGGCAGGATGCGAGTATGCCTTCATGGAGTGCTCGTCACACGCCATCGCACAGAAGCGCATCGGTGGACTGAGCTTCGCGGGAGGCATATTCACCAACCTCACACGCGACCACCTCGACTATCACAAGACTTTCGAGAACTATCGCAACGCTAAGAAGGCTTTCTTCGACGGTCTGCCCAAGACAGCTTTCGCCATAACCAACGCCGACGACAAGAACGGCATGGTGATGGTGCAGAACACAAAGGCTCAGGTGAAGACTTATTCCACTCGCGCCACAGCCGACTTCAAGGCACGCATCATCGAGTGCCACTTCGAGGGAATGTACCTTGAGATGGACGGCCATGAGGTTGGCGTACAGTTCATTGGCAAGTTCAACGTCAGCAACCTCCTCGCCGTATACGGCGCTGCCGTTATGCTCGGAGCCAACAAGGAGGACGTGCTCGTGGCTATGAGCACACTGCACAGCGTGAGCGGACGACTGGAACCGATACAGTCGCCGGAGGGCTATACGGCTGTAGTGGACTATGCCCACACTCCCGATGCTCTGGAGAACGTGCTCAACGCCATACATGAGGTGCTCAACGGAAAGGGACACGTCATCACAGTATGCGGAGCAGGAGGCAACCGCGACAAGGGCAAGCGTCCGCTCATGGCGCAGGAGGCTGTACGTCAGAGCGACCGCGTGATAATCACCAGCGACAATCCACGCTTCGAGGAGCCGCAGGACATCATCAACGACATGGTGGCAGGACTCAACGCCCAGCAGATGAAGAAGGTGATAACCATCACTGACCGACGCGAAGCCATCAAGGCTGCCTGCATGATGGCAGAGAAGGGCGACGTAATCCTCATCGCAGGAAAAGGACACGAAACCTATCAGGAGGTAAAGGGCGTGAAGCACCACTTTGACGACCATGAGGTGGTACGCCAGTGCTTTTAAGTTGTAACGGCTTAGCCGCAACAACTCAAAATTCAGAACTCAAAATTCAAAATTCAAGACATGTTATACTATCTTTTCCGCTTCCTTGAGCAATACGGCTTCAGCGGCGCCCACATGTGGGGATACATATCGTTCCGCTCGCTGCTGGCTCTGATTCTCTCGCTCGTAATCTCGGCATGGTTCGGCGAGAAATTCATCAAGTATCTCAAGAGCAAGCAAATAACCGAGACACAACGCGACGCAAGCATCGACCCGTTCGGCGTGAAGAAGATCGGCGTGCCGTCAATGGGCGGCATCATCATCATCGTCTCCATTCTCGTGCCCGTGCTGCTGCTCGGACGCCTCCGCAATATCTATCTCATACTGATGATCGTAACGACGGTATGGTTGGGATTCCTCGGAGGAATGGACGACTTCATCAAGATATTCAAGCACGACAAGGAAGGTCTGAAGGGCAGATACAAGATTGTCGGACAGCTGGGCATCGGACTTATCGTGGGACTGGTGTTGTGGTCATCGCCCGACGTCAAGATGAACGAGAACCTCACGTACGTCAAGCAAGGCAACGAAGTGGTGGTGAAGCATCAGACTGAAGCGCATAAGTCGCTGAAAACCACCATTCCCTTCGTAAAGAGCCATAACCTCGACTACTCGCGCATAACGAGCGTATTCGGCGAGCATCGCGTGGCAGCAGGATGGATTCTCTTCGTCATCATGACCATCTTCGTGGTGACGGCGGTCAGCAACGGAGCCAACCTCAACGACGGAATGGACGGCATGTGCGCCGGCAACTCTGCCATAATAGGTGTGGCGTTAGGCATACTGGCGTACGTCAGTTCGCATATCGAGTATGCCAGCTACCTCAACATCATGTACATCCCCGACTCGCAGGAGCTGGTGGTGTTCCTCTGCGCCTTCGTAGGTGCGCTGATCGGATTTCTGTGGTATAACGCTTACCCCGCGCAGGTGTTCATGGGCGACACCGGATCGCTGACCATCGGCGGCATCATCGCCGTGTCAGCCATCATCATACACAAGGAGCTGATGCTCCCCATACTCTGCGGCATCTTCTTCGTGGAAAGCCTGAGTGTGATCATCCAGGTCTACTACTACAAGCTCGGCAAGCGTCGCGGCATAAAGCAGCGCGTATTCAAGCGCACTCCTATACACGACAACTTCCGTACACAGCAGTCGCAGCTCGACCCCGAATGCCACTATCTCTTCACCAAGCCGAAGGGAGCCATCCACGAGTCGAAAATCACAATACGCTTCTGGATCACCACCATCATCCTGGCGGCACTGACCATCATAACTCTAAAGATAAGATAAGGCTAACGTAACAGTAAAGAAATGAAAAGAATCGTTATACTCGGAGCCGGCGAGAGCGGAGCCGGCGCAGCCGTCCTGGCAAAGAAGGAAGGCTTCGACGTGTTCGTCAGCGACATGTCAGCCATCAAGGACAAATACAAGAAACTGCTTGACGACCATGACATCGAGTGGGAGGAAAAGCAGCATACGGAAGAGAAGATTCTCTCCGCCGACGAGATAATCAAGAGCCCCGGCATACCCAAGGAGGCTCCTATGGTGAAGAAAGCCATGGAGAAGGGCATACACATCATCAGCGAGATAGAGTTCGCAGGACGCTATACACGCTCGAAGATGATATGCATAACCGGATCGAACGGCAAGACCACCACCACGTCGCTTATCTACCATATCTTCAAGACAGCTGGTTATGACGCCGGACTGGCTGGCAATATCGGACGCTCACTGGCACTTCAGGTGGCAGAGGATCCGCACGAATACTACATCATAGAGCTTAGCTCGTTCCAGCTTGACAACATGTACGACTTCCATGCCGACATCGCCATCCTGCTGAACATCACACCTGACCACCTCGACCGCTACGACTTCTGCATGCAGAACTACGTGGACGCCAAGATGCGAATCATACAGAACCAGACACAGAGCGACTCATTCATCTACTGGAACGACGACCCCGTCATCAAGCGCGAGCTGGAGAAGTATGACATCAAAGCCATACAGTATCCCTTCTCTGAGCTGAAGGAGCACGGATCAATAGGATATATGGCTGACGGCGAGTACACCATCGAGAAGCCGACACCGTTCAACATGGAGCAGGAAGAGCTCTCGCTCACCGGCAAGCATAACATCTACAACTCATTGGCAGCAGGTATTGCAGGCGACATCAGCGGCATCAAGAACTCCGTGATACGCCAGAGTCTCAGCGACTTCCCCGGTGTGGAGCACCGTCTGGAGAAGGTCTGCAAGGTGGGAGGCGTGCAGTATGTCAACGACTCGAAGGCGACAAACGTGGACGCTTGCTGGTATGCTCTCGACAGCATGAAGACACCGACCATCCTTATCTTGGGTGGAAAAGACAAAGGCAATGACTACAACGAGATAAAGGAACTCGTGAAGGAGAAGTGTAAGGCTCTCGTTTTCCTCGGAGCCGACAACAAGAAGCTGCACGACTTCTTCGACGGAATGGGCATCACCATCCGCGACACACACTCTATGAAGGACTGTGTGGAGGCTTGCCATGAACTTGCAGAGCCAGGCGACACCGTGCTGCTCAGCCCCTGTTGCGCCAGCTTCGACCTCTTCAAGAACATGGAGGACCGCGGCGAACAGTTCAAGACGCTCGTGCGCAGCTTATAGCCCCCACGTAAACCATAGCCATCACACAATAAGCCCGGACAATAACAATATATGAGCAATACAATAGGCAACCTATTCAAAGGCGATAAGGGAATATGGATGGTGTTCTTCTTCCTTTGCATCGTCAGCATCGTGGAGGTATACTCTGCCTCTACAATGCTTACATACAAAGGAGGAAGCTACATTGCACCGATTCTGAAGCACATCTTCCTACTCGGCTTGGGACTGACAGCAATGGTGGTGACCGCCAATATCAACTGCGGATACTTCAAAGTCCTGACGCCATTCATGCTATTTGGCGCCATACTCCTCCTTGCCGTCGTATTCTTCATCGGTTCAGCCACCAATGGTGCGCAACGATGGATAAATATCGGCCCTATACAGTTTCAGCCATCTGAGATAGCGAAAGGCGCATTGATACTGTCAACGGCACAGATTCTCAGTTCACTGCAGACTGAAAAAGGAGCTGACCCCAGAGCCTTTAGGTATATTTTGTGGGCCAGCGCAGGTATAATACCTCTGATTATGTCGGAGAACCTGTCTACTGCCGCACTTCTGAGCGCCGTCATACTGATGATGATGTTCATCGGACGCGTCCCGATGAAGCAGATAGGCAAACTCCTTGGCATAGTGGTCATATTGGGAGCCTTCATGCTCTCGATGATTATGGTATTCGGCCATGCGGAGGAAAATCCAAAGGCAGACAAGCAGAACCTCACCGAACTGGTGCAGACTGAGAACAAGGAAAAGAAGGAAAAGACCATCCTGGGGAGCGTGTTCCACCGCTTCGACACATGGAAAGGACGCATCGACAAATTCCTCGACAGCAAGGAACTTACGCCTAAGGATGTCGACCTCGACGACGACGCACAGGAGTCGTACGCCAAGGTGGCGATAGCCACGTCCAACGTGGTGGGCAAAGGACCCGGCAACTCAGACCAATGCGACTTCATCTCGCAGGCGTTCTCCGACTTCATCTACGCCATCATCATCGAAGAGATGGGCATAGAAGGAGCGTTCGGCGTGGCGATGCTCTACATAATATTACTGTTCCGAACCGGAAGAATTGCCAGCCGGTGCGAGTCAAGCTTCCCGGCGTTCCTCGCTATGGGACTGGCTCTGCTGCTCGTCACGCAGGCACTGTTTAATATGATGGTGGCTGTAGGATTGGCGCCCGTAACCGGACAGCCGCTACCACTGATCAGTAGGGGTGGAACATCCACCATCACCAACTGCATTTACATCGGTGTAATTCTGAGTATCAGCCGCTCCGCCAAGCGCAAACAAGAGCTGGTGGTGGAGCCAATGCCACAGAATGCAGAAGCTTCGGAAAGCAGCCCAATAAGCACCATAACCAATACCGACAACGCCAGCAAGACTGACAATGCCGGCGAATAAACATACGACATAAAAATAGCACAATAATAATCAGCGCAATACTGAGCTTTGTCAGAAAAAATGATTAATTTTGTGATTTGAAAGAAACTTGAGAAAATGGAAAAAGACATCAGAGTCATAGTCAGTGGCGGAGGAACAGGAGGACACATATTCCCTGCCGTCTCAATAGCAAACGCCATAAAGGCAAAACGTCCCAACGCAGAGATACTTTTCGTAGGAGCATTGGGCAGAATGGAGATGCAGCGCGTACCCGCCGCAGGATACAAGATAATAGGTCTGCCGGTAAGAGGTTTCAAGCGACCGCTGTGGTCGCCTGCCAATATCGGAGTGGCTCTCGACTTTCTCAAGAGCAAGCGAATGATAAGGAAGACCATCAAGGAGTTTGCTCCTGACGTGGTGGTGGGAGTAGGAGGATACGCCAGCGCAGCGACGCTCGACGCGGCAAGCAGCCTCGGAATACCAACGCTCATCCAGGAACAGAACTCATACGCCGGAGTGACCAATAAGCATCTCGCTGCCAAGGCAAAGAAGATTTGCGTGGCTTACGACGGCATGGAACGCTTCTTCCCCGCAGACAAGATCATCAACACCGGCAACCCAGTGCGACAGAATCTCATCGAGACAACCATCACACATGAGCAGGCCATCGAGTCGTTCGGACTGGATCCGCAGAAGAAGACCATCCTTCTCGTCGGAGGAAGCCTCGGAGCACGCACCGTCAACGAAAGCGTTCTGCAGCATCTCGACCTCGTTGAGAAGAGCGGAGTGCAGTTTATCTGGCAGACGGGCAAGTACTACAGCGCCGCTGTGGCTGACCGCCTCAAGGACCACAAGAAGCTGCCGATGCTGAAAGTGTGCGACTTTATCAGCGATATGGGAGCCGCATACAAGGCTGCCGACCTCGTCATCAGCCGCGCCGGAGCCAGCTCCATCAGCGAGTTCTGCCTCATAGGCAAGCCCGTTGTGCTCGTACCGTCGCCCAATGTGGCTGAAGACCATCAGACAAAGAACGCCATGGCTCTCGTAAACAAGAACGCCGCACTCTATGTCCGCGACGCTGACGCACCCCAGACACTCCTACAGCTCGCCGTAGACACCGTCAAGGACGACGAGCAACTGGCACAACTGTCAGAGAACATCAAGAAACTCGGAAAGCCGAACTCTGCCGACGTCATCGCCGAAGAGGTTCTGAAGCTTGCAGGAAAATAAAAAAACAAAGAAGAAAATGGAATTCAAAGATATCAAGTCAGTATATTTCGTGGGAGCAGGTGGCATCGGAATGAGCGCCATAGCACGCTACTTCATCCGCAAGGGAGTGGTTGTAGCCGGATACGACAAGACACCTTCAGCCCTGACACACCAGCTTGAGCGCGAAGGAATGCTCATCCACTATGAAGAGAACGTCAACGAGATTCCGCACGCATGCCGCGACCCGAAATCCTGCCTCGTAATCTATACACCGGCGATACCCGCCGAACACAAGGAACTGCAGTTCTTCCACAACGGAGGATTCGAGATTGAGAAGCGAGCCCAGGTGCTCGGCACGCTCACACTCGCACACCACGGACTATGCGTGGCTGGCACACACGGCAAGACATCCACTTCCACAATGTGTGCACACATCATGCACCAAAGCCACATCGACTGCAACGCCTTCCTTGGAGGAATATCCAAGAACTACGGCACAAACTACATTCTTTCTGATCAAAGTGACTATGTAGTGATAGAAGCAGACGAGTTTGACCGCTCATTCCATTGGCTGCGTCCATGGATGACCGTCATCACTGCCACAGACCCTGACCACCTCGACATCTACGGCACCAAGGAAGCCTACCTCGAGAGCTTCCGCCACTACACCACACTCATCCAGCCGGGCGGCGCACTCATCATCCACCGCAACCTGGAGATGAAGCAGGACGTGCAGGAAGGCGTAAAGGTTTACGACTACAGCCGCGACGAGGGCGACTTCCATGCCGAGAACATCGTCATCGAGAACGGAGAGATAACATTCGACTTCGTTTCGCCCACCGAAACAGTCAAGGGCGTTGAACTCGGACAGCCCGTTCCCATCAACATCGAAAACGCCGTGGCTGCCATGGCAATGGCACAGCTCGCCGGATGTAACGCCGAAGAACTGAAGTACGGCATGAAGACATACCGCGGAGTGGAGAGACGCTTCGACTTCAAGATAAAGAACGACAAGCACGTGCTCCTCTCTGACTATGCCCACCACCCGAAGGAGATTTATCAGAGCGCCAAGAGCATACGCGAACTCTATCGCAACCGTCATATCACCGCAATATTCCAGCCGCACCTCTACACCCGCACTCGCGACTTCTATAAGGACTTCGCAGATGCGCTCAGCCAGCTGGACGAGGTGATTCTCTGCGACATCTATCCCGCTCGTGAGCAGCCAATACCGGGCGTAACGTCGCAGCTGATTTACGACAATCTCAAGCCGGGCATAGAGAAGAGCATGATACACAAGGAAGACGTGCTCGACCTCGTGAAGAACCGCGACTTCGACGTGCTCGTAATACTCGGAGCCGGCGACCTCGACAACTACGTTCCGCAGATAGCAAAGATAATAGAGGCTAAAGGCTAACAGAACAAAAGACATCAATATCCACAATCACAAGAAAGACGTAAAGTGAAAAAGAACTGGAGCAAAATACTCTTCATCGCCAGCGATGTAATACTCGCCGTTTACCTACTCTTCGCGTTTACAACCGTAAGCAAGAAGAGCAGCGCTACGACGGTATGCTCCAAGGTGGACATACGTATAGCTGATGAAATGACCAACGGCTTCCTCGACGCCGCCACCGTGAAGCACAATCTGCAGAAAGCGGGATGCTACCCCGTCATCAACAAACCATTGACGGACGTAAACACACGAAGCATCGAGGAAGCGCTCATGCTGCGCACACCCTTCGTCAAGACAGCGGAATGCTATAAGACGGAGGGCGGCAACGTATATATCACCGTCACTCAACGAATGCCCGTGATAAGGATTAAGGCGGAGAACGGGGACGACTATTACGTGGACGACAATGACCGCGTGATGAAAAGCTCCAGCTACACCTCTGACCTCATCATCGCCACGGGAAACATCAACAGACAGTACGCCACACGCTATCTCTCGCCGCTCGGAAAGGTGATAATGGGCAACGAACTCTGGAAGAACATCATCGAGCAGGTGAACATCCTGCCGGACAGAAGCGTAGAAATAGTGCCGCGTGTCGGCGACCATATCGTGTGTCTCGGACCGCTGCCTGCTTACAAAGGGAAGAACGGCGAGAAGGAGATACAGGAATTCATGGCACGAAAGATGGGACGACTCGTCAAGTTCTACAAGTACGGACTGAACAACGTGGGATGGAACAAGTACTCGTACATCGACATCCAATTCGACAACCAGATAATCTGTCGGAAGCGAGATGCCGCCCTGCACGCCAGCTCCACCCCTGCCCCACCCGTCGCAAACAAAGAGCCAGCTGCGCTCTCGGAAGGAGAGAACACGGCTGCACCAGCCGCAGCCGACAGTCAGACTGATTCAGGGAAGAAGACTGACGAAAAGAAAGAAAAGGCAGACAGCAACACTAGAACAAATAAGGCTGAAAGCAAGAAGGCCACAAAGGCTGAAAGCAAGAAGGCTTCCAAGGCTGAAGGCAAAAAGACATCTGACAAGGAAAGCAAGAATACTTCAAAGAAGGAAAGCAAGAAAGCTTCCAAGAAGGAAAGCAAGAAGCAGTAAGACTGCCATTGGCAGCTGATGCCTAAGACAAAGAATCAAGTAACCGGAATACAAACAAACAACAATACATAAGAAACGTATGGCAAAGGAATTTATAGTAGCTATTGAGCTAGGGTCGTCGAAGATGACCGGAATTGCAGGGAGGAAAAACCCCGATGGCAGCATGACTATCCTTGCTGTTGCCAAAGAAGACTCCACCTCGTACATACGCAAAGGTGTTGTCTACAACATCGACAAGACAGCACAAGGACTCAGCAATATCATCTCCAAACTCAAGAATACACTACAAACCGACATAACACAAGTATACGTAGGCATAGGCGGACAGAGCATACATAGCATCAACAACTCCGTAATAAAGGACCTGCCCATCGACGCCATCATATCTCAGGACATGGTGAACGAGCTGATGGACAATAACCGCAACATGACCTACCCCGAATACGAGATACAGGACGCCGTAACAGAGGAATATAAGGTTGACTCGCAGTATCAGGACGATCCCGTGGGCATCCAGGCCAAGCACCTCGAAGGCAACTTCCTCAACATCGTATGGCGCCGCTCGTTCTACCGCAACCTCAACAAGAGTCTGGAGAACGCAGGCATCACCATTGCGGAGATGTATATAGCACCGCTCGTAATGGCGGACAACGTGCTCTCGGAGGCAGAGAAGCGTGCCGGTTGCGTGCTCGTCGACCTCGGTGCGGAGACCACCACCATGTCCGTATACTATCGCAACAAGCTGCGCTACATAGCTGTCATCCCGCTCGGCGGAAACAACATCACAAAGGACCTCGAGTCGTTGCAGCTTGAGGAAAACGAGGCAGAAGCACTCAAGACAAAGTACGGTTCGGCTTACACCGACCCCGCAACCATAGACCCCAACGAGGTTATCAACATCGACAGCACACGAAGCATCAAGCGCGTACAGCTCGTTGACGTCATCGAAGCCCGTACACTCGAAATCATCGAGAACGTGCGCAACCTCATTCCAGCTGAATACGCTGACAAGCTCATCTGCGGCATCGTGCTTACCGGCGGCGGCAGCAATATGAAGAACATCGAGACTGCCTTCCGTAACGCCACCAATATGGAGAAGGTGCGCGTGGCAAAGACCACAGCCATCAACATCAACTCGAAGGATTCGGTACGCGGCATAGCAGAGGACGGAACTATGAACACCATTCTCAGCCTCGTCTCTAAGGGAACAATGAACTGCGCAGGACGCGAGTTCAGCAACACTCTCTTCGGCGACGACCTCAACACCGCCACTACAACCTCAACCGCGCAGACCACCACCGCTACAACCGGCACCGCCATCGACGCTGCAGCAATGGCTGCACAGAGAGCAGAGGCTGCACGCAAGGCGGAAGAAGAGAGAAAGCGCCTTGAGGAAGAGGAGAGAAAACGTCAGGAAGAAGAGGAAAGACTGAAGAAGGAGGAAAGCAAGAAGAAGCCGTCATTCTTCAAGAGAATGAAAGACTCGCTCACCAACTTCGGCAAGTCGCTCGTCGAGCCTGAGAACGACAACAACTAAAGACACATACACACTACATAACATAACGGAGACATTACCATGCCAGACAACAATACAAACACAATGGTGGACTTCGGAACACCAGAAAAAGAGAACACCATCATAAAGGCCATTGGCGTAGGTGGCGGTGGCGGCAACGCTGTCAACCACATGTACAAGCAGGGCATTCACGACGTCTCGTTCGTTCTCTGCAACACCGACAACCAGGCACTCAGCGACTCCAGCGTGCCCGTACTGCTGCAGCTCGGCGAAGAGGGACTCGGTGCTGGCAACAAGCCCGCCAAGGCACGTAAGGCTGCCGAGGACAGCATCGACGCCATCAAGGAAATGCTCAACGACGGCACCAAGATGGCTTTCATCACGGCAGGAATGGGTGGCGGAACCGGAACGGGTGCCGCACCTGTCATCGCACGAGTATCGAAGGAGATGGGCATCCTCACCGTAGGTATCGTCACCATCCCGTTCCGCTTCGAGGGCAAGCGCAAGATAGACCAGGCGCTCGACGGCGTGGAGGAGATGGCGAAGAACGTGGACGCTCTGCTCGTCATCAACAACGAACGCCTCCGCAAGATTTATCCTGACCTCACCGTGCTCAGCGCCTTCGAGAAGGCTGACGACACGCTCAGCGTGGCTGCCAAGTCTATCGCAGAGATCATCACTAACCACGGTCTTATCAACCTCGACTTCAACGACGTCAAGACTGTGCTCAAGGACGGTGGCGTGGCCATCATGAGTACGGGCTACGGCGAGGGCGAAGGTCGTGTGAAGCAAGCCATTGAGGACGCTCTCAATTCACCGCTTCTCAACGACAACGACGTGTTCAACGCCAAGAAGATTCTGCTCAGCATCAACTTTGCCAAGCAGAGCAACAACGGAGAGGCGCAGAACGAAGGCGGCCTGATGATGGAGGAGATGAACGAGGTGAACGACTTCATGGAGCAGTTCGGCTCGGACTTCGAAATCAAGTGGGGTATCGCGCTCGACCCGGAACTTGGCAAGAAGGTGAAGGTAACTATTCTCGCCACCGGTTTCGGCATCAAGGACGTGCCCGAAATGGACACACACATCGCCCGCCACACTCAGGAGGAAGAGGAGAAGCAGACCGAGATAGACATCCGCAAGGACGGACGACGCGAACGCTACTACGGTACCGGCAACGACGGCGGCACCATCATCAAGCATCGTCCCCACATCTATCGCTTCCGTCCCGAAGAACTCGACAACGAGGAGGTTATCCTCACCGTTGAGTCAACCCCGACATACAAGCGCACGCTGCAGCAGGTAAACGAGCTTCGCCGCCGTATCAACGAGGGCAACAACGAGACTGTGGCAAGACAGAAGGAGGAGGACGACTCCGTACACGGCACCATTTCCTTCAAGTAAGCAACGGCTGTAGGGATAACAAGGCAACAATAAATCAATAATAAAAACACACACTATTATGGCACTCTTTGAAACTATAAGCGAAGACATCAAGGCAGCCATGAAGGCACGCGACAAGGTGCGCCTCGACACGCTGCGAAACATCAAGAAAGTATTCCTTGAAGCAAAGACAGCTCCGGGAGCCAACGACACCCTTGAGGACGCTGACGCCATGAAGATATTGCAGAAACTCGCCAAGCAAGGCCACGAAACAGCCGAGACGTTCATCGCAGCAGGTCGTCAGGACCTCGCCGACGTAGAGCTGGCTCAGGCGAAGGTCATCGAGGAATATCTGCCGAAACCTCTCACAGAGGCTGAGATTGAGGAGGTGGTCAAGGCGGTGATAGCCGAGACAGGAGCCTCAACGATGAAGGACATGGGACGCGTCATGGGCACTGCCTCAAAGAAAATGGCTGGCAAGGCTGACGGCAAGACCATCTCTGCAATAGTGAAGAAACTGCTTGCATAACACTCCCAAACAGACATAACGCTGCAACAACCACGTTATAGCAGACTTAAAACGAAAAAACAACCGCGGCATGGTAACATTGTTATCATGTCGCGGTTGTTTTTTATGCCATGCAGATATTGTCTTCGTCAGAAACTAAAAGACAAGCATTTTCCATCAGTTCTGCGGCTTAGTAAAGGTTGCCTTGCATCATTCTTGAGAGGAAGTCGAAGTTGTCATGGACAATCTTCTTTCCTGCCTCTTCACCGCCCTCACAGTTGATGGTAGCCTCGGGCAGCATATCGTTGCCAACGAGATAGCGCACCATGTCGCCGTCCATTCCGAAGAGCTGAGCGAATGTATTGGTCTTCGCAAACTCTGCGTCGTAGTAAGGATTCTTATCGTCCTTGATAAACTTAGCCACCTCGGGATAGAAGCAGATGTTGAGGTCGCGCTCACGGACGAAGAGCGTGAAGGTGATGTTCTGTTCCTTCGGCAGCTGCAAGGTCTCCACTCGCTGTGCCGGCATCTTCACCGTATCCTTGAGGAACGACTTCATCTTGTCCGCGTTGGCGAAATAGAAGAGCGGCGATCCGCCGTTGTCTGCGATGAGATTCTCGCGCTCGTCCTTGCTCTGGTTGCGCTGCGCTTCACGCGACTTGCGCTCCTCGTCAAAGGCTTTCGTGTCAGGCGCCCAAGAGCTTTCGGTGCCGAGATAATAGCGGTCGCCATACTTCACGAAGAACGAGAGGACGGTCTTGCTGCTGTAGCAGTCGTCTGACGGCATGCCCATGTCCTCGTCCGTTACGTGGAACTTCTTTCCGTCGAGCGTTTCCAGCGTGAATCCCTTGCCATGTTCAGCCTCAACAATCTTGTAGAAGTCGAACGGCAGGTATTCCTGTTCCTTCACGCGGGCAGCCTCCTCCTTAGCTCCGTTATAGTCGAGCAGCATGCCGAGCCATTCGTTCGGGCGCAGAGCCAGCGGCTGCAGCTTGTTCTCGTATACAGCCACACACTCCGACACTCTCAGCGCCAGCTGCGGCGGGCAGTTCATGTTGCGTGAGAAGCGCATGCCCTGTTGCATGGTTATGTCCATGGCGTGCTCGTTGCAGGTGAGATAATTGGTGAAGAAGAACCACTTCTGAGCGTCGCGCTGCATGGTGAAGACGTTCTCGAAAGCGGGATGAGCGAAATATTCCTTCAGCTCCTCGTTTACGGGCATCTCCTCGAACTTACGGTCCATCAGTTCGCCCACCACCTCAGAGGCATACTCCACGGCGAGCGTGTCGGGCGAAACGATATATCCCGGCTCTGTGCGCGAGATGAAGAGCCAGATGAGGAATCGGATGTCCACGTTGTTAGGCTCGTCGCGATAATACTGCTTCTCGTCCACGTCGAAGAAAGGCAGGTAGCGGCCGTAGAGCTGGTGCATGCGCTCCGTGAACGAATACCACATTCCCAGGTCAGAGAGCACGTCCTCGTAATACATCGTCAGCACGATGGCGAGTTCCTTGACGTTGCGTCCCTCAAATCCCTGTATATTCTGTTTTGCCAGCAGTTCGGCAAGTTCGGTGGCGAATCTGGCGTAAGTAGAGTCGGTCTGGCATTTCAAGCCAAGCGGATGACGGTTGGCAATGTCCAAAGCAGCAATTCTGATTGTTTTCATTTTCTATATAAGTTATAGGTTTATTGTATTTCCTTATTTATATTATTAATGTATATATACGCACCTCACACGAACAGCGTGCGCAGCACAGGCAGCGACTTCATCTCGGGGAAGTCGGGCTGATGCAGCCTGTAGTAGGTAAGGATGACGTCCAGTATGCACCCGCGCTCCTGTCTGGAGATAGCAAGGAGGTGCATCGTGGCATAGCTGAGACGCATCAGCAGCTTTATCTTTGATGCTTCATGGGGCGGAAGAAAGTCGGGGTGAGGAGGCGCATTGTCGACAAAACAGCCGCCGCGCATATCAAAACAGGCATCGTCCTGTGCGTCATACAGGTTGGGGAAGAAGCCCACGAAGCGCGTAAGGTGGAGCATGTAGACGATGTGGAAGTTGGCAAAGTCGCCCTGACAGGCATCCAACCACCTTATGCTGTTCTCCACGAAAGCGTAGAGACTGTCGTCGCGCTGCTCTGACCGCGTGGCGTAACTCGTAAACTCGGCAATGAAAAGCGCTATCGACAATTTCCTTGCGTCGAACGGAATCGACACGGCAGGGAAAGCCACGGTGGCTTCCTTGATGCGTCCCAAGCGACGTTGCGGGCGATGGTCGAAGCAGACTGACAGGATGGTCAGCGGCTGCAGCATCGGTGTCTTGCGCACGGAGCGCCTCGAACGTGTCACGGAGATGATGAAAGAGAGTCTTCCATACTCCTCTGTAAGCAAATCAGCGATGACTTGCGACTCACCGTATTTCAGCGTGTTAAGCACTATGGCGCGAGTGTTTACGAGCATTTTCAGTGTATTTTGGTCGATTTAAGGGCAAAATTACTGAAAAATGAATGATTTAACGAAAAATTTTGAAGGAAAATTTGTGTGTCCTAAAATAAAGTCGTACCTTTGCATCCGCAAAATTGAGGTCAATAATGGTCCCTTCGTCTATCGGTTAGGACGAGAGATTTTCATTCTCTAAAGAGGAGTTCGACTCTCCTAGGGACTACAATAAAAATAAAAAAGAAGAAATAATAAGATGGCAAATCACAAATCATCATTAAAGAGAATCCGTCAGGACAAGGCAAAGGCTTTGCACAACAGATACTATGCAAAGACTATGCGCAACGCTGTTCGCAAGTTGCGCGCAATGACTGATAAGGAAGAGGCTGTAAAGCTCTATCCTTCAGTTCAGAAGATGCTGGACAAGTTGGCTAAGACCAACATCATCCACAAGAACAAGGCTGCAAACTTGAAGTCAAGCTTGTGCCTGCATATCAGCAAGCTCGCCTAAGCCCGTCTGCTGACAAAAGCATACTGAGGTCATGTTCCGCAAGGAATATGACCTCTTTTTTTGTTTAAAGCTGAGAGTTTTTTTTAAGTTGAGAGTTGAGAATTGAGAGTTGAGAGTTATGATTACCTTTTTAACTCTCAAATCTCAATTCTCAATTTTCAACTCACAACTCTCAAATATCAAATCTCAATTCTCAACTCTCAACTCACAACTCTCCTCACCTGCTCAGATAGCCTTCTCCTTTTGCCGGTATCAGCCATTTTTCTATCTCGGGATAGCGCAGCCTGTATTCAGCTCCTGACGTGCCTCTTGCCGGACCAATCACTATCACCCATCCGTCGATGAACGCCACATCGCCTACATAGAGAGCGTCAGGGGACGACACCTCCATCGGCAGGTCGCCGCGATACTGCCACATAAGGCGCTTTATCTGCTTCTCGTCGCAACTGAACACCTCCTCCGGCGTAACCCTGTGGCCGTCTTGCTTAGAGAACGTAGCCACCGAACTGGCAGTCCACGCCACCGAGTCGCGGTCGGTCACCACCGCTTCATAGCTGACGCACGTCGGATCCTCGTAGAGCCACGTGATGTTTACCTCACGGTGTCCGTCACCCGTCTTTACGAAATCGGCAGCCACAGCGTCCAGCAAGCGTCCGAAATCGTCCGCAGACATGCCGCTCACGTCCTGTTCAGCCATCGTTCCATCCACCTCAAGTATCTCACCTATCCATTCCTTTGCAGCAGCCATGACCTCCCTGCCTCCACCGACAGGAAAGTCGACGGAAGCCTCATATCTGACACTGCCCGAACCCTCGCGGCACGACAGCGGCACAACGTCAAAATAGTCGGTTGCGGCAACCGCCGGCATCGACATGACGAACTGTAATATAACAATCGAAAGCATTTTTCTATTCATACTGCAAAATTATGGATAATTTCTGAAATATCAGCATACAAACAGAAATTCAAAACGGCTAAATATTAACATTATAATTTCTGAAAATCACAAAAAATCAGTACCTTTGTAGTCTATAATACACAACATCAAAAATGGCAGAAACACAGAACGCCGGTAACAACTATTCGGCAAGCAACATCCAGGTCCTCGAAGGACTTGAGGCAGTGCGCAAGCGCCCTGCGATGTATATCGGAGACATCAGCGAAAAGGGTCTCCACCACCTCGTCAACGAGACCGTTGACAACTCCATCGACGAGGCGATGGCGGGCTATTGCACGGACATCGAAGTGACCATCAACGAGGACGAGTCGATAACCGTTCAGGATAACGGACGAGGCATCCCCGTAGACGAGCACAAGAAGCTGCATAAGTCGGCACTTGAAGTGGTAATGACCGTCCTCCACGCCGGAGGCAAGTTTGACAAGGGCTCTTACAAAGTCAGCGGTGGTCTGCACGGTGTGGGCGTGAGCTGCGTAAATGCGCTCTCCACTCACATGAAGTCGCAGGTGTTCCGCGACGGCAAGATCTATCAGCAGGAATACGAGAAGGGCAAGCCGCTCTATCCCGTAAAGGTTGTAGGCGAGACCACACAGCGCGGTACACGCCAGCAGTTCTGGCCGGACCCCACCATCTTCACCACCACTCACTACCAGTGGGACATCGTGGCACGACGCATGCGTGAGCTGGCTTTCCTTAACGCCGGCATCCGTATCACACTCCGTGACTTGCGCCCCGACGAGGAAGGCAAGACACGCGAGGAGGTATTCCACGCCAAGGACGGACTGAAGGAGTTTGTGCGTTACGTGGACCGTCACCGCACTCACCTCTTCGACGACGTCATCTATCTCAAGACAGAGAAGCAGGGCATACCCATCGAAGTGGCTGTCATGTATAACAACGACTACTCGGAGAACATCCATTCTTACGTTAACAACATCAACACCATAGAGGGCGGTACGCATCTCACCGGCTTCCGCGCCGCTCTCACACGTACGCTCAAGGCTTACGCCGACGCTGACCCTGCCATTTCAAAGCAGATAGAGAAGGCTAAGATTGAGATTGCAGGCGAGGACTTCCGCGAGGGTCTCACCGCAGTTATCTCCATCAAGGTGGCTGAACCGCAGTTCGAGGGACAGACCAAGACCAAGCTCGGCAACAGCGAAGTGGCTGGAGCCGTGCAGCAGGCAGTGGGTGAGGCTCTCAGCAACTACCTGGAGGAGAACCCGAAGGAGGCAAAGATGATCTGCGAGAAGGTCATCTTAGCTGCCACAGCACGTATCGCAGCACGCAAGGCACGTGAGAGCGTGCAGCGTAAGAACCCGATGACGGGTGGCGGTCTGCCCGGCAAGCTTGCCGACTGCTCCAACCGTGACCCCAGCAAGTGCGAGATATTCATCGTCGAGGGTGACTCGGCCGGCGGATCTGCAAAGCAGGGACGCGACCGTTACACTCAGGCCATCCTCCCGCTGCGAGGCAAAATCCTCAACGTGGAGAAGGTAATGTGGCACAAGGTGTTCGAGTCTGAATCGGTAATGAACATCATCCAGAGCATCGGCGTACGCTTCGGCGTTGACGGCGAGGAGGACAAGGAGGCCAACATTGACAAGCTCCGCTACGACAAGATTATCATCATGACCGATGCCGATGTCGATGGTTCGCACATCGACACGCTCATCATGACTCTCTTCTATCGCTTTATGCCGAAGGTAATCCAGGACGGACACCTCTACATCGCCAACCCGCCGCTCTACCAGTGCTCTTACAAGAACAAGGTGAAGCAGTACTGCTACACGGAGCAGGAGCGCCAGGCGTTCCTCGACACCTACGGCAACGGCAGCGATGACGGCAAGGCCATCCACACACAGCGCTATAAAGGTCTGGGTGAGATGAATCCTGAGCAGCTTTGGGAGACCACTATGGACCCCACAACACGCCGACTCAAGCAGGTTACCATTGACAATGCCGCCGAAGCGGACGAGATTTTCTCAATGCTTATGGGCGACGATGTGGAGCCGCGCCGCAAGTTCATAGAGGAACACGCCACATACGCCAACATTGACGCATAAAGGTTAATACATACAAACATCAAGGGCTTGCACCATGTGACTCAAATGCTGACTCACGGTGCAAGCCCTTTTCGCTTTCACACTTTCATACAAATGCAGCGCATTCTCCTTCTTCTTATCATCGTCTTCTCTGCCATCACAGCCTCAGCGCAACCCTTCGGTGGACGCTGGATGACCGCTGGCGGCGCAAACGGCACGGACTGCCTTTGGTTCCGACGCACTTTCATCGCCAAGGAACGCCCTTATCTCGCCGCTGTGACCGTAGCAGCCGACTGCCGTTATGTTCTTTACGTCAACGGCAGGAACGTCTCTACGGCGCTCTATACGCCCTCTGACAGACGATTGCCGTCCTGCTCCACCTACGACGTGACACGTTTCCTGCGCCCCGACACCAACATTGTGGCTGTCCGGACCAGCCCTTCGCTGCTTCGCCGTGAGCCTGCCTCGCTTGCCGTGAGCTTCTTCGGCAGCGACATTATGGGCGAACGGTTCGCTTGGAGCACTGAGGAAGGTTGGATGTCTTGCCACGCCGGCAGATGGATGACGGAGGAAGGAGAAACTATGGATGCCTCGGAGGACATCCCCCACCCTGCATACGGCGACATGGCGACAGCCCTTTGGCAGCCAGCCGTCCCCACGGAAGGCTATCCGTCAGCGTCCGTACATGACAACGGAGTGACGGCGGAGAGCATCTTCGGCTACAGCCACCACTCGTACAACACGCTGACAGACAACGTACAACGCGCCCACACGATTCTCCGCCCACGCTATTTTGACATCATAGACAATCATTCCGTCTCGTACGATTTCGCCCCAGGATTCTTCGGCTTCGTACGTGTTACGCTGCGAGGATGCCGCCGTGGCGAACGCATAAGAATAGGCAATCTCCTTTACGTCTGCTCTGGCGAGATAGACGAGCAAGCCTTCGCCCGCTTCACTCCAGCATTCATGCGAAAAATAACCATCAGCGGCGACCGCCATTTCAAGCCAGAACAAGTGCAGGAAGTGGAGGGAATTTGCTTGTAAAAGCTATAAAAGAAATTTATCTAACGAAGTTGAGAGTTGAGAGTTGAAATTTGAGAGTTATGATTACCTTATTAAGTATATAATAATCAATATATTAACTATCATACATATCATAACTCTCAACTCTCCATTCTCAAATCTCAACTAAATAAACTGCAATTATTCCGTCTTTATGCTTTCCACCGGGTTGGCCGTTGCCACTCGCCACGACTGCACCACTACCGTCAGCACCACTACTGCCGATACAGCTACGAAGCTTATGGGGAAGAGCCACCAGTGTATTGGCGTGTGCTCGGCGAAGCTTTGCAGCCAGCTGTTGCTGAGCCACCAGCCTATAGGAGCCGCTATGACGAAGGCTACGACGAGGGGAACGGCGTAACGCAGGGCGAAGAGACTGACCACGGAGCCTACTGACGAACCCATTACCTTGCGGATGGCTATCTCCTTACGACGGTATTCGGTCTCGAACATTGTCAGAGAGAATACGCCGATGACGGTTATGATGATGCAGATGATGGCGAAAAGCTTCACTTGCGAGATGAAGCGGAACTCGTCCACGTATGTCTGTTGCAAGTCGTCGTCAAGGAATTTCATCTCATACTTCTGCGATCCGTCCAGCTTGTTCAGCACCTCGGCTATGCGACGCTTAGCCTCGAGCTTGTCCTGATTCTTAGCCACGCGCACAAACACCTGACCACAACGGTCGCCCCAGTCTGCCGTGTTCGGACCAAAGATGATGAACGCCACAGCCACATTGCTGTTGTCGCAGCGCATCGACTTGAGCTTGAAGTTTTCGCAAACGCCCACTATGTTGTAGTTAGTCTGGCCGTCCCAATCGTTCTGACGTCCTATTGAGTCGCCCACTACAAGCCATTTGTATTGCGCCATAGCAGCCTTGTTTAGTACGTATGCACCCGTCTTCATGTCCGATTCGTTGAAATTGCGGCCCTCAACAATCTTAAGTTGCATTGTGCGCAGATAGTCATAGTCGCACGGCAGCACCTGGAGCGAAACGTGATGCTCGCCCTCTCCACGTCCCCAACCCATATAGTTGTCTCTGGCACCGATAGCGTTTTGTGCGAAACCTACACTCTCTACAAATGGCAACTTCTTCAGTTCGGCACGCACAGCGTCCTTCTTGGCTTGTGCCTCATCCGACAACCATGTATAGAACACCTCGTTCTTGTTGAAACCATAGTCGCTGTTGAAGATGTAGCTCGACTGGTTCGACATCACACCTATATATATAGCCAATGCGAAAGCCACGCAGAACTGTACCGCCATGATAGCCATACGCAGACGTCTGCCGCGTGGCGAGAGTCCGAACGAGCCTTTAAGCACCATTGCCGGGATGAACGATGTGCTGTAGAAAGCAGGCGCAACAGCCGACAACGCACCTACAACGAGTGCCGATACAGCCATTACAGCCATAAGAACCCAATGTGTAGAGAAGTTGATGTCGCCCGAAACAAGCTTCATGCAAGTCTCGCTGCGCTGGAAAGCAACAATAAGGAGTATGCCTATAACCAATCCAACAAAGGCGAAGAGCACATTCTCCATTATCATCTTTATCCTTAGGCTGCCCACCGAAGCTCCCATCACACGCCTTGTGTTGATGCCTCGCATACGCATAGGTATCTCGGAGAGCGATAAGTTAAGCAGATTGAGCATGGCTATAAACAGCACGAATATAGAAGCTACGGTCAATACATCCACCAAACCGCGGTTGCCCTTGTCCTTAAAGCTGATGCCCGAGAAGTAGATATCATCCATCGGAGTAATACGGAACTTCATTTTGGTCTCCTTGTCAAACTCCTTCTCGTCTTTCTCGCTTACGCCGTTGGCTTTCATAAAGGCAAGTTTTATGGCACGCTCCACCTTCTTTTGGTTGGCACCTTTGTCGAGTAGCATATAGACATTAAAACTCCATTCGCTCCAATCATTCATCACACTCTCGTTCTCGCATATATACACGCCGTTTGGCAGGGTGCAGTTGTCGGGCATATCCTCGCTCACTCCTACCACGGTAACGGTAGTTTTGGTTCCATTGCCATTGTCATCCTCAAACGTCTTGCCTGCTGCATTCACCGTGCCGAACATCTTCTCGGCTGTGCTTCGGTTTATGATTACATTAGCTCCGTCTGCACATGTCTTGCTTGAGCCTGACAGCAGCTTGCCTGTGAAGAACTCTATGCCAGGCATGCCCATTGTTATCACAGGAACTGCTATGGTGCGGTTGCCCACCTTGACGTCTGAATCGTGTACATACGGACTGATATAGGTAACGTTCTTAATCTGCGGTATATCCTTGAGCAATGTCACGAACGGGCGACAGACATTAGCTCCCCATACATCGCCAAAGTTGCCATATATCTCCAAGCGATACATGTGCTTGTAGTCGTGAATGTTGTGGTTATAGGTGCGGTTGTAAATCACCTGCGTCATGAACAAATAGAACGTGGCTACGGCTACACCCAAGCCCAGGAGATTGAGCAGAGTGGCTACGCGGTAGCGACGAAACATGTATAATAAGCTTTTCATATATTCCTTTTTTTATTCTCAACTTAAATGATTCTCCCGCTGTTGTCCACCACCTGTCCGTCGAACAAGTTGATAATTCTGTTCGCCATCATAGCGTCGTGCTGCGAATGGGTCACCATCACGATGGTGGTTCCCTCGGCGTTCAGCTGCGAGAGCAGTTCCATTACGGCGAGTCCGCTCTTCGAGTCGAGATTACCTGTCGGCTCGTCGGCGAGGATGAGCTTCGGCTTGCCCACCACGGCACGTGCTATAGCCACACGCTGCTGCTGACCGCCGGAGAGTTGCTGCGGATAATGCTTGGCACGCTGGCTGAGTCCCACCTTGCGCAGAATCTCGGTCACTCGCTCACGGCGTTCCTTGGACGGTACGTTGAGGTAACGTAGCTGCAGGTCTACGTTCTCCTCTACGGTAAGCTCGTCGATGAGATTGAAGCTCTGGAACACGAAGCCTATCCTGCCGCGACGATACTTCGTGCGTTCGCTCTCCTTCAGCTTGCCAACGGGTTCGCCGTCGAGCCAATACTCGCCGCTGTTGGGATTGTCGAGGAGTCCGAGGATGTTGAGGAGCGTCGACTTGCCGCAACCGCTCGGTCCCATTATGGCGACAAACTCGCCGTCTTCCACGTTTATGCTAACACCGTTGAGAGCCACTGTCTCCACTTCTTCCGTGCGGAAGATCTTCGAAAGATTTTCTGTCTTTATCATGATTATTACTATTTTAAAATTAACACTTCATTGTCCTTGAATGCTTCGTAACCGCTGGTTATTACCTTTTCGCCAGGCTCCAAGCCCTCGGTCACCTCATAATACTGCGGGTTCTGGCGGGCTATGCTTATCTTGCGGCGGTACGCCTTCTTGCCGGAACGGTCGAGCACGTATATCCAGTTGCCGCCGGTGGTCTGGAAGAAGGTGCCGCGGGGGATTAGCGTTGCCTGCGACGACTTGCCGAGAGCCAGCTCCACGTAGTAAGTCTGACCGCTGCGCATCTGTGCTGGACGCGAGCTAACGAAGACGAAGTCGGTGCGGAACGATCCGTCGCGCACCTCGGGATAAACCTTGCGGACACGCAACTGATATTGCTTGCCGTCGCGCGTGATGGTGGCTATGAGTCCCGGACGCACACGGTCGATATAGTGTTCGTCTATCTTCGCCTCTATCTTGAAGTCGCTGAGGTCGTTTATCTGTCCGATGTTCTGACCGGTCTGTATGTTCTGACCAAGCTCCACGTCCAGCAGTCCCAGCTCGCCGTCGATGGCTGAGCGCACCTCCAGCTTGTTCTTGCGCTCACGAACGAGCAGCACGTTCTTGCGCATATTCTGAAGATTGTCCTCCATCTGCGCCATCTGGACGTGACGATAGACGCTGTCCTGCTTCAGTCGCTGACCTATAAGACGCTGCTTGCGCTGAGCGAGATTATAGTCCTCGCGGCTCTGAAGATAAACCTCCTTGCTTATGAGCTTCTCCTTGTATAGGCGCGAGTTCTGCTGAAAGGCACGCAGCTTGCGATTGCAGTCCATGTCGAGCGTGGCTTCCTCCGTGCGGTTGTTGAGCCTGTCCTGCTGCATGGCCACCTGCGTGTTGCGCAGCAGATTCTGCTTTTCGGCAAGTTCAGCCTCAGCATTAAGAATCTGCAGGTCCAGATTGCTGTTGCTCAGTCGCAATATCACGTCGCCTTTCTTCACGCGAGTGCCTTCCTCAACAACCTTTTCTCTCACGATGCCTCCCTCTTCAGGCGATATCTGCACCACCTGGATGGGCACCACCTGTCCGTTAAGACGCACATAGTCGTCAAACTTGCCACGTGTGACATCGCTCACCGTGACGTCAGCTCTCTCTACGGTCATCGTGCTCGCCGTGCTGCCGAAGACTATCCACGTGAGCAGCGCCACCACTGCCACCGCCGCCGCAATATACAAAGCGTAACGGCGAATGAATGATTTCTTTTCTATAGGTCGGTCCATAATTTTTCTCCTTTATAATATGCTAATAGCTTTTTGTTATAAGCCATTGTCAGCTGGCTCTGCAACAGCCTCACTCTACTCTGCAGCAGCGTCACAGCTGCCGTCTTAACGTCAATGGATGATGCCAAGCCTTCCTCATACTTGCGTGTGGTGAGGCGTGAGGCAATGCTGTCCGCCTCCACCTGTTCCTGCATCTTCTCCACCTCCTTCGTGCTGTTCTCTACATCCGAGGCAGCCTCAACAATGATGCGCCGCAGTTCAGACTGCTCGTACGCGAGATTCTCCTGCGCCTGAAGGAGAGCCGTCTTGCGTCGGCGAATCGTGGAATACGAGGCGAGGCGGTCGAACAGCGGAATAGAGAGCGACAGCCCTACGTACTCGCCGGCATTGTTGCGGAACTGGGAAGAAAAGGAAGCGTGTCCGCCCTTATCCATATTGCGAAAGAAAGAAGTGGACACGCCACCAGAGAGAGAGATTGTCGGAAGTAATGCTCCGCGTGCTGCACGCAGACTGTAGCGTGCAGCCTCCACATTCTGCTGCGCCTTAAGGATGCGCGGATTGTCTGTGGCGGCGAAAGCGGATATCTGTGAAGCGACCTCGGTCGTGAGGAGTTCGTCATCGAAGGACGGTTGTATGACGGCGAGAGCGGAGTCGACGGGGAATCCCATCAGTTGCTTCAGCGCCAACATCGCCTTGGTGGTCTGACTCTGCATGTGCGCCAACTCGTATTCGTCAGCGGCAAGCGTGGCACGCATCTGCGCCACATCGGCATCGCTCTTCTGCCCCACCTCAGCCATCACACTGGTCTGACGGAGCAGCTCACGGCTCTCGTCGCGCTTCTTGGCGGTCTGGCTGACGGCACCCTCGCAATACACGAGGTCAATGTAAGCCTTATAGACCTTCAGCGCCACATCGTCCTTCTCAGCCCTTACGCCGCTGCGCCCCATTGCCACGTTAGCCTTGGCAAGCCGCAGATTGTTGTATCGCTGCAAGCCGTCGAACACCACGAGCGACGCCTGCAAACCGTAACCGTTATATAATGTACTTACATCGGTGTAGGTATTGGTGGACGGGTCGATGGCACGTCCGAAGTTAACCTGTCCGTCCACGGAGCCGTAGACGCTCGGCAGGAACGCGCCGATGGCCTGTGTCTTCACCGCACGGCTGTCCTCAAGGGCGAACTGCTGCTGGCGCACGCCGTGACTGTGGTCGGCGGCATACTGCATGCAGCGCTCCACGCTCCAAGGCTCTGAAGCGGACAGCGGCAAGGCGGCAGCAATGACGTAAATAATAAGAAATAATCGCTTCATCATGTCGTTTCTTTGTTTTTACGTTGCAAATTTAACGACTGGAAACGTACGACGTAATAACGAATCGGAAGAAAAACAAGAAACGAAAGCAAATCGGACGAAAAGTGTATGAAAATCATACAATAGCGGTGCGTTGCACCGAATTTTGCCTTATCCATTAGGCAATAAAAAATGTGTATAATCGTTATGATATATAAATATACTGTATATATATCCATTTAAAACAAACCTCATAATATTATGACCACAGACAACCAGGGCATATACGATGCCCGTGAATTGGGTAAGCCCAAATTTGTAGTACTCGGCATCCAGCATCTGTTCGCCATGTTCGGTGCCACCATCCTCGTTCCACTAATCACCGGACTGGACGTCAGCGCCACATTGCTCTTTGCGGGTATAGGCACACTCATCTTCCATTTCGTCTCGCAGCTGAAGGTGCCAGCCTTCCTCGGTTCCAGCTTTGCGTTCCTCGGAGGCTATGCTTCCGTCAAGCAACTTTGCGTGGCGCAGGGACTGACCGACGAAGTGGCGCTCAATTATGCCTGCATCGGCGTGGCAGCTGCCTCGCTGCTCTACTTTGTCATGGCGTTCCTCCTCAAGATGTTCGGCACGGAGAAGGTGATGCGCTTCTTCCCGCCAGTGGTGACCGGTCCGATGGTCATCGCCATCGGTCTGACGCTCTCAGGCTCCGCCATCAGCAACTGCCAGCAGAACTGGCTGCTCGCCATTACAGCCATCGTCATCGTCATCGGTACGTCTATCTGGGGCAAGGGCATCATCAAGATTGTCCCCATACTCCTTGGCGTGCTCGGTTCGTACGCCTTGGCTGCAGCGATGGGCGAGGTTGACTTCACGAAGCTGAACGAAGCGGCATGGATAGGTCTGCCCATCGACATGGACCGCACAGCTATCTCCGTCTTCAAGGATCCCAACTTCGACCTTATCCTTACGTCCATCATCGCCATCTTCCCCATCGCCTTCGCCACCATCATGGAGCACATCGGCGACATGTGTGCCATTCAGAGCACCGTGGGCAAGAACTTCATCAAGGATCCGGGACTTCACCGCACGCTCTGCGGCGACGGTCTTGCCACGTTCCTCGCCTCTCTCTTCGGCGCACCTGCCAACACCACGTACGGCGAAAACACGGGCGTGCTCAACCTCACCAAGGTGTTCGACCCTGCCGTTATCCGCCTCGCCGCCTGCTTCGCCATCCTGCTTAGCTTCTGCCCGAAGTTCGCTTGCCTCATCGGTCTGATGCCGGCTGCCACCATCGGCGGTGTGAGCCTCATCCTCTACGGTATGATTTCGGCAGTGGGTGTGCGCAACCTCGTTGAGACCTCCGTCGACTTCTCTTCATCGCGCAACGTCTTCGTCGCAGCTCTCATCATGGTGGTGTCCATCGGTGTGCAGTACGGCACGGACGGTGGCGTACAGATTGGCTCCGTCTCATTCTCTGGTTTGGCTCTCGCCGCCCTCGTAGGCATCTTCCTCAACGCCATCCTTCCTGACCAGCTCGGCATGAAAGTGAAGAGCTTTAACGGTAAGGAGAAGAAGCATAAGGCGGGCAGAACTGATTAAATTGCAGTTTAGCGGTTAGGAGGTACGGCTTGAAGCCGTATCAGCCTGAATATTAGGCAGGGCTTTAACAAAAACCCTTCTCCACAATCCGTTTATGGGCGCAAATCCTATCGGATTTAAATAAAAGGCTTTACATTAGGTCTTACGAGAACCAGTTCTCGACAACCTAACGTAAAGCCTTTTTATTTGTGCACAGCACGCGCCCATAAGCGGGAAAAACAAAGAAAAACACAAACGGGTCAAAAGTAAAGAAATAGGGAGGAAAGGCTAATCGTAGGAGCTGCGGGTTCCGCGGAGCGGGACTGACACATGAGTATAGTCGGTCCCGCTTTGCGGAACCAAGAGATGGTGAGGTGATGCTTATCCCACAGCTGCGCTCCTTCGGAGCTTGCAGTGGGTTTCTGATAGATACGTGTCCCTTCGGGACACGGCGCTGTACGAAGTTACGTATTACACGGCGCTGATTGATGTTTTGCTATAGGAGGGTGCGTGGCTACGGCGAGACGCCATAGCCTCCTAAGTTTGCCTTGTCTGCTGTAATTCACAACTGAATAATTCAAAATCGCAGGCGAAGCCGAGAATAATTCACCGCTCGGCTTTGCCGCTTGCCTAAGCAAGAACTCAAAATTCCTAATTCCTAACTCTTCGGCGGTTCCGCCGAAGACAATATTTGCATTTCTAACGCTCAATACTCCTCGTTCAGCGCACAACAAAATCTTTGGTGCGAAATTCTTTAGTTTTGAGCGTTTGGAGCCAATATGCTTATACACAGCATGTTATGAGGTTTTCTGACGAAGCGCTATGAAATCAGACTCACAAACGAGCCGTTTTTTGCTGCAATAGCGCCACTTTTACGCTCCAATAGTGGCACTATTAGACAGTAAAAGTGGCACTATTGCATGATAAAAGTGCCACTATTGGAGTGTAAAAGAGGCGCTATTGTTAAGCATGGGTGCTGTTTGCACAGCAAAACACCGTAAAAACAGCAAACCTGAACTCTAGAATCAATTTTTATTTTATAACAAGTTTTTACTCTTTGTACGATATTTGCATGGTGGATATGAAGACGTTTTTGACATGAATACGTGTGCAGAGTGGTTACTTCTATAGGGGTGCTGCTTGTAAGTTCCCCAAGAAAAGTGTTGTATTTGCTTAAAAGTTCCCCTAGAAAAGTGTATTGTTTGCTTGTAAGTTCCCCAAGAAAAGTGTACTTTTGCATTGTAAGTATCTATAAATCATTAATATAACAACAATGGAACGACATATCTATAAAAGTCTGAAGTCTTGGAAGGATTCGCCTAACCGTAAACCACTGATATTACAGGGTGCACGTCAGGTAGGAAAGACTTATATACTTAAGGAATTCGGGAAAAGAGAGTATGATGATGTTGTATATATCAACTGTGACGATAATGACGATATGAAGGATATGTTTTCTGACTACGACATAAAGCGCATTATCCGCACTCTCAGTGCCATATCTGGTATTTCAATAAAGCCATCTTCTACGCTAATAATTCTTGATGAGATACAGGAGATAAATCGCGGTCTTTCCTCATTGAAGTATTTCTGCGAGAAAGCTCCTGAATACCATATTGCTGTTGCAGGTTCATTGCTCGGAATAACACTGCATGAGGGAACGTCGTTCCCCGTAGGAAAAGTGGATATGCTATATATGTATCCTATGGATTTCGAGGAATATCTCATAGCGATGGGTAAGTCTCAACTTGTGGAGCTGCTACGCGAGAATGATTGGTCAAGTCTTTCGTCATTGCAGCAGATGCTGACAGAGCTGCTACGCCAGTACTATTTTGTAGGTGGTATGCCGGAGGCTGTCAAGGCATATATTGACCGTGGTGATATATGGGAAGTGCGCTCAATACATACAAAAATAATTGAGGCTTACCGGAATGATATGTCCAAACATGCGCCGCTACAGCAAGTACAACGTATAAACATGGTGTGGAATTCCATTCCATCACAACTTGCGCGTGATAACAAGAAATTCATATACGGCGCCCTTAAAAAGGGTGCTCGTGCCAATGATTTTGAGATAGCAATACAATGGCTCGTCGATTCCGGACTCGTACATAAGGTATATCGTATAAACAAGCCCTCCATACCGCTTAAGTTCTATGAGGATATGTCCGCTTTCAAGCTGTTTTTACTTGACTGTGGATTGTTAGGAGCATTATCAGAGACACCACCGCAACAGATTCTTATCGGTAACAATGTTTTCGAGGAATATAAAGGAGCGTTCACGGAAAACTATGTGTTGCAGCAGCTGAAGTCTGTTCCACGTACATTTGTCTACTATTACAGCAATGAAAATTCCACGATGGAGATCGACTTTGTTGTGCAGCATGACAATGAAGTAATACCCGTAGAGGTGAAGGCAGAAGAGAATCTTAGGGCAAAATCCTTACGTCAGTTTATTACGGATAACCCAGGTTTGCATGGTCTACGTTTCTCAATGTCAGGGTATCGTGAGCAGGAATGGATGACAAATGTGCCTCTATGGGCGGTTAAGTGGACGTTTCCTGAAAATCATAACTGATTTACATTAGTCTGATATGAACTTTACTTCCAATAAGATAAATCCGGCGGTTTGGGGCACTTACATTGTGCTGCTGATGCTGCCCGAGCTGCTGATGCTCAACACCAAGACGTGGTGGGATGCGCCGGTGGCTATAGTTTTTAACATTCTCTTCTATGGCGTTTTCGCTTGGCTGCTCTGCGGCTTGGTTTCGCTGACGGGACGAAGGACGGAGCGGGCGTTGCATGTGGCGTTGCAGGCTGTCATGGCTGCATATAGCCTCAGCAATGTGTTTATGCTTGTAATGTTTAACCGTCATTGGGATGCCTATTCCTGGCAGTTCCTCTGCGAGACCAACGGACGCGAAAGCTCCGAGTTCGTTTCTTCCTACGTCCTCTCGCTCCCCACTCTCGTTATCCTCGCGGTATACGTGGCGCTGTTCGTGGCGGAGGTTATGGTGGGGCGCCGTGTTAAAGGCTGGCATCTCTTTCCTAAACGTAGGTTGTGGGCTGTGGCAGCTGGCTTCACAGGCGTGGTGATGGTCGGGCAGACAGTATTTTTCGGTCCCGACGTTCAAGACAACTACGACCGCGTGGCTAAATATCGTTCGCCAATAAAGCGCAATGCGATGTGGAACATCTGGCAGTCGGCACTCACATACGCGGGCTTCCGCGACGAGTTTGCGCGTTGTGCTCGGTCGCTGCAGGACTGTAAGGAGAAGGTGTGGTGCAGCGAGCGCGAGGCCGACTTCGTGCTGATTGTAGGCGAATCGTTTAATCGACACATGAGCAATCTCTACGACGGCAAGTACGACACCAACCCGCGACTGAAGGCTCTCAATAAGCAGGGCAGCCTCTTTCTTTTCAACGATGTGGTGGCGTCGGACAACGGCACTACGCAGAACTTCAAGCAGTTTCTCTCTCCCGTGGCTGTCGGCGACGGCCGCAGCTGGTGCGACGCCCCTCTCTTCCCCTTCCTGCTCCGTCGCTGCGGATATAACGTGGTGTTCTACAGCAATCAGTATGCTGGCATGGAGATGGACAAGGAGTTTAATGCTTCGATGGGATTCTTCAACGCTCCCGGAATCGGTCCTTATCTCTTCGATCATCACAACACGCGCACGTACCAGTACGACATGCAGCTCGTCGACGCCTATCGTGCCAACCGCCACGACATAGAGGCTCCAAAGCGCAACTTCATAATCTTCCATCTCTACGGACAGCATGCCGCTTACGGCGAGCGCCATCCGGCTGACTTCGCCAAATTCAGCGCGAGGGGCGTGAAGAGCAAGTTGAGGCTCAGCGACGAGCAGCGTGGCGTGGTGGCTGACTATCTGAGCGCCACGCTTTACAACGACTACGTGGTGGACAGCATCATCCGCATGTTCTCGCACCGCAATGCCGTCGTGCTCTATTTCTCCGACCACGGCGAGGAGGTGTATGATTTCCGTCTGCAGCAGGGTCGCACCGACCTTAAGACGGATGTTCCTCGTGCTCTGCGCTCCCAGCTCGACATCCCCTTCATGATATACGTATCGCCCCGCTATGCCGCCACTCATCCGCAGCAGGTGGAGAGGATTAAATGCTCCATTGACCGCCCCTTCATGACGGACAATCTCCCGCAAGTGATATTCGATTTGCTCGGTGTCCGCACAAAGTATTATAAGCCGGCAAGCAGCGTCATAAACGATGCGTATCGCCCGCAGAAGCAGCGTATACTGCAAGTGGGAAGGGTGTATGATTGAGAGAAGAGAGGAATGTAGTAAATGTAGTTTATTGCTGAGATGCATAAATGAGCTTGCAGTACAAACTTAGGACGCCATAGCCTCCTATGTTAGCCTTGTCTGCTGTAATTTAACCCAAATCCTTTAATTTTTGTTGCAAAATTTTGTTTGCCAACTAAAGAAATTTCTCTAAATTTGCTTCTGTATAACCCCATGCCAGATTATATGCTGGCATAACAACAGAAAAAAAATGAATACTCTACGATTATTTTTGCTGATGGCAGTCATGATGTGCTCACTTGCCGTCAACGCACAAGACGCTATCGCCAATGACGACAGCACAACCACTACTTCAACGGTACTGGAAAACTTTGGCTCTGAAACTATGTGCGAGAGTTTCACTTTTCAGCAACATAACGACAGCCTAATATCAGATGCTGAGTTGCTAAAAAGTATAGACAAACACTCTTCAGCTAAAAGGTTGAGGAAAGCCAAAATAATGAAGTGGACGGCTTGGATAGGCGGAAGCGTATTTTTTGTAGCCAGTGTATTTTGCTTACCTGGTGCTGCTTTCGTGGCATATTATAATATGGGGGGCCCGGGAACTAATTATTTCGCCATAGGAGCAGCGGCATTCTTCGTAGTTAGTGTGGCATGGACCACATCTTTCCTTGTAGCAGCCCATCATCAAAAGAAAATGGCTCTTTCGGCCAACACCTCCACTCCACTCATGCAATTCAATATCACCAAAGGCAAGAATTCCGCTGTCTATGCCAACATCAACATGCTCAACGACAATATGACAAACAGAAAAGCATTAGGCCTCGGCTTTAACTTCAGCTTCTAAACCCAAATCGCTGCTTTACCTCACAAAAAAACGGAGCTACAAGTCTGAAGCTTTTCCTTTAAGAAAAAACTCCTGACTTGTAGCTCCGTTATATGTTTTTAGCCTATTCTGAGCCTACTTGAGCTTCATTTCGAGGTTCTTGCCCTCCACGAGCTGCTTGTGTGAGATGCGGAAAGAAGAGAGCTTCTTGCCTCCGATGGTCATCTCCTTGATGTATGTCTGATCAGCCGACTTGCGGTCTGTGGTGATGGTAATGTCACCGTTAGGATAGAAGCGCGGGTCGAGATGGAGCGTCACCTTGTCGAACACCGGTGTGGTGAGCGTATAGTAAGGCGAACCGGGGTTGTCCGGATAGAGACCCATCATAGAGAAGATTGCCCATGACGACATTGTGCCTGTGTCCTCGTTGCCAGGAATGCCGTCCGGCTTGTCCGTGTAATACTTCTTGAGAAGGTCGCTGACGGTCTTCTGTGTGCGCCATTCCTCACCCTTGAAGTAAGAGAAGAGGTAGGGATAAGCGATGTCAGGCTCGTTGGCTGGGTCGTACAGACCCTTGTCGAACACCATCTGCAGCTTGTCCACGAACTTCTTCTGACCGCCCATCAGCTTGGCAAGGCCCGTTACGTCATGGGGCACGTAGAACGTGTAGTTCCATGCCGAACCTTCGTGGAAGCCGGGACAGTTCTCGAAGTTGGCGCCAGCCTCAGGATTGAATGGAGTGAGGAACGATCCGTCCATGTTGATGGGACGCAGCGTGCCGCTCTCTTTTGAGTAGTAGTGGCGGTAGCCGAGCGAGCGCTGACGGAACAGCTTGGCGTCGCTCTTGTGTCCGAGTTCGCCTGCAAGAATAGAGAGGGCGTTGTCGGCGAGATAATATTCCAGAGCGTGCGACACGGAATTGTCGCCAGACATGTCGGCAGCATAGAAGCCGAGGGGTACGTATCCCTTGCTGACGTACGGGTCGATGTCGGGACGCATGCGGTTTTCCTTGCCCGGCAATGTGGCAGATGTGCGGAATGCCTTGTAAGCCGTCTCGATGTCGAATCCGCGCAGACCACGCATATAAGCGTCAGCTATATAAGGGATGGCAGGGTCGCCCTCCATTGTCCATGTCTCGCGAGAGAAAAGCTCCCATTTCGGCATCCATCCCCACTCACGATACATGTCAATCATGGAGTTGATCATATCCACCTGACGGTCAGGATAGAGCAATGTCTCGAGCTGCGAGAGGTTGCGGTAAGTGTCCCAAAGAGAATATACGGTATAGCGGTTGCCGCTTGTCTTGCCGTTCTCAGACGATTCCATCTTAGGATATTCGCCGTTTACGTCCTGAAGAATGGTGGGATGAATCTGCGAGTGATAGAGAGCCGTGTAGAACACGCGGCGCTGCTGCTCTGTGCCGCCCTCCACGCTTACCTTGTCGAGAGTGCTTGCCCACTGGTCGTGAGCCTCCTTGGCAGTGGCGTCGAAATTGAATCCCTTCTGCTCCTTGTTGAGGTTTTCGCGGGCGTTGGCTATGGACACGAAGCTCACGCCAACCTGCACCTCCACCTGTTCGCCTTCCTCACAGTCATACGTCATGTAGTAGCCGATGTCGTTGCCAGCCATGTCGCGTCCGTAGCCGGGATAGAGCTTATACTTGCCCTGATATTCGTCCCACTGCTTCTGCGCATTGCCGAAGTCGGGCTGCTTCTTCCACATACCGTATGCAGCCGGCTTCTTGTTTACGCGTACCACGAAGTACATCGGGAAGACAGCCTGCGGGTTGTAGCAGAACGTGCCGAGCATACGAGTGCCCTCAAACTCCGTGTCGCTGACGCGGCGTAATGATGCTCCCACCTCGTTGGTAAGGCCGTTGCCAAGATTGAAGAGCAGGTTGCCCTTGCCCTTTGGGAAGGTGTAGCGCTCGATGGAAGAGCGTGTTGTGGCTGTCACCTCGGTGCGGATGCCGTACTTGGTGAGGATGGTGCTGTAATATCCGGGTCGTGCGGTTTCGTCCTTATATTCCGATCCGTACGAACGATAGTCGACGTTCAGCTCGCCCATTGTGGGCATGGTGAGCAGCGTGCCCATCTCAGGACAGCCTACGCCGCTGAGCGTGACGTGAGCGAAACCGGTGAAATACTTGTTGTTATATTCGTATACCGCCGACCACCAGCGCTTGTCCTTGTCGTCCTGGTTGAGGTCAGAGCCCATAACATTGAACGGCACGACAGACATCAGACCGTGCGGCATGATGGCACCAGGATTGCAGATGGAGAAATTGGTGGTTCCGATAAAGGGGTCGACATAGTCGACATTGTCCTTTGCCCCGGCGCCGAGTACGGACACAAAAGCGGCGGCGAGGAAGATATGTCTTAGCTTATTCATAAGATAAATTGTGTAATAGTAGATATGCTTATTTAGTTGCAAAAATAAAAATTATAGCTGAGATATGCAAATGTCGAGTTAAAATAAATTAAAGTGATTCAACATTTAGCCTAATACTTCGTTATTGTAGATGAGGCTACAACTTAAAATGCTAACTTTGCAGCACAGTTTTGTGTTAAAGTGCTAACTCTATAGCTTAAATTAAAATAGATATAACAACAAAAAAACGAAAGATATGAAAAAAGGAAACGTATTTGCAATCGCAATGATGGCTGGCTTGCTGACATTCACAAGCTGCGCCAGCAAGAAGGATCTCGACAACTGTCGCCTTGAGAACAGAGAGTTGACCGGCAACTATCAGGACGCCAAGGAGCAGCTCGCAGCTTCCAAGGCTCGTGTGGCTTCTCTTGAGGAGCAGCTCGCTCAGGCTAAGCAGGCTTACGCTTCGCTGCAGGGTTCGCTCGACAAGAGTCTGACCAACGCCAGCGCCAATAACGTGAACATCTCGAAGCTCGTCGACCAGATCAACGAGTCGAACCAGTACATCCGTCACCTTGTAGAGGTGAAGTCGAAGAGCGACTCGCTGAACATGGTGCTCACCAACAACCTCACACGCTCTCTGAGCAAGGAGGAGATGAAGGAAGTGGACGTTCAGGTGCTCAAGGGTGTTGTCTACATCTCGCTTGCTGACAACATGCTCTACAAGAGCGGCTCTTACGAGATCAATGATCGCGCTGCCGAGACTCTGAGCAAGATTGCCAAGATCATCACTGACTACAAGGACTACGAGGTTCTCATCGAGGGTAACACCGACAACGTGCCTGTAAACACAAGCGCTGCCTCTATGAAGAACATCCGCAACAACTGGGACCTCTCAGCTCTGCGTGCTTCCAGCGTGGTTCAGGCTCTCCAGAACCAGTACGGTGTAGACCCGAAGCGTCTCACAGCAGGTGGTCGTGGCGAGTATAACCCTGTAACAACCAACTCTACAGAGGTGGGCAAGCAGCGCAACCGCCGCACCCAGATCATCATCACTCCGAAGCTCGACCAGTTTATGGACCTTCTCGACAAGGCTCCTGAGAACGAGTAAGAGCTCTCTAGCTTTTCTAGGCATTCTAGAGTCTCTAGCCCTTCTAGAATCTCTAGAACGCCTAGCCCCCTAAACATAATGTGCCCAGCCTAAGCCCCTGACGGAGCTTAAGCTGGGCACACTTTTTTTCTGCAGGCTTTCTTTTGGCAGAGCCTCCTCTCAGCAGCGCCTCTTATCCTTCCTTCTCGGCCTCCATATCCTTCAGCCTCTTTCTCACCTCCTCCATAATGGACGTCAGCTCCTCCACCGTATCGGCTCTTAGCATAGCTATGCGAGTCTGGCGAAAGTCGGGGATGCCCTTGAAGATGGGCGAAGCGGCGATGTGGCGGCGGGTGTGTAGGATGCCACGATACTCGTCGATGCGCTCCACGTTGATGCGCAGCTGCTCAAGGAGAATGTCAATCTTGTGGTCGATGGTCAGCGACGGGTCCTCGGGACGGCCCTCCAGATAGTCCGTCATCTCCTTGAATATCCAAGGACGACCGAACGTGGCTCTGCCTACCATCACTGCGTCAACGCCATAGCGGTCGAAAGCGTTCTTTGCCTGCTCCGGCGTGCAGATGTCACCATTGCCGATAATGGGAATGTGGATGCGAGGATTGTTCTTCACCTCGCCGATAAGAGTCCAGTCGGCATCGCCAGTATACATCTGGGCACGGGTGCGTCCGTGGATGGTAAGAGCCTGAATGCCACAGTCCTGCAGCGCCTCGGCGAGGTCGCAGATGACCAGTTGCTCCGAGTTCCAACCCAAGCGGGTCTTCACCGTCACCGGCGTCTTCACCGCCTTTACCACCTCACGCGTAATCTCAAGCAGCAGAGGGATGTTCTGCAGCATACCGGCGCCGGCTCCCTTACCAGCCACTTTCTTCACCGGACAACCGAAGTTGATGTCTATAACGTCAGGCTTTGCCTGCTCCACGATGCGAGCCGCCTCCACCATCGAGTCGACGTCGCGACCGTAAATCTGTATGCCCACAGGACGCTCCTCGTCGCTGATGGCAAGCTTGCGCAGCGTGGCGTTGACGGAGCGCACAAGAGCCTCGGCGCTCACAAACTCGGTGTAGACCATCGCCGCGCCATAACGCTTGCAAAGATGGCGAAAGCCAATGTCCGTAACGTCTTCCATAGGAGCAAGGAAGAGAGGATGCGGACCAAATTCGATGTTTCCTATTTTCATTTCTTTTTTGTATTTTTTTCTTTTTTGCTAGAATGTCTAGAGATTCTAGAGTTTCTAGAGAGGCTAGAGAGCCTAGAGAAGCTAGAGAGACTATAACGCCAGGCTTACTTCTTCAGTTTTCCTCTTACAAACCTCTCACACTCTCCGAGAATCTTCACTCTTGCCACCTTCATCACCACATAATAGAGCACAGCGGCTATCAGCACTCTTGTGCCGAGGAGCGCCCAGAGGCTCTCTATGTGTCTTGTCAGCATATAAGCCACCCACATCACACCCGTTGCTGCTATGGCGAAAGGCAGGATGTCGCGGAGGAACATCAGATAGCCGTAGCCGGTCAGACGGCGGACGAAGAAGAGCCAGACTGCCAGCCATGAGGTGTTGAGGAGCATGTATGCGATGACCATCATCTGTATGCCGAGCGGATAGAGAACCAGCATCAAGCCTATCTGGACCACGCCGAGAGAGAACGTACACCAGAAGAATGTGCCTGAACGACCCTTCGAGATAATCATGTTGGAGAACAATGTCGCCAGTGGCATGGCGGCTCCAGACACACACAGAATCTGAATAAGCTCGGCGGAAGGTAGCCATTTGGCACCGAGAGCAATCTCGATGAACTCTGGCGCTACAAGTCCGAAGCCGAAAAGCAGTGGGAAAGTCACGAACGACGTGAAACGCATCATCTTGCGAAAGACGTCAAGCTGTCTGCCAGGCTCGTTGCCAAGGCTCACCAGGACAGGCTGCGCCACCTGCGCCACCATGCTCTGTACCAGCGAGAAACACTTGGTGTTCCATTGGTAAGCCTGATTGTAGTAGCCCGTATCGCGGGGCGAGAAATAATGTCCCAAGAGAATATTCAGCACATTGTTGTTGACGCAGGTCATGATGGTGGTTGCAAGAATCTTGCATGAGAAACGCGCCATGCGCTTCACCGGCTCGAACGTAACGCCGCGCAGCGAAGGACGCCACGGCGAGAAATGCCACTGAAGGAGCGTATTGATGGACACATACACAAGGCCCTGCGTGGCAAGCGACCAGTATGCCATGCCCATCGCTGCCATACCTACACCCACAAGGCTCGACGCGATAACGGCGAAACCGCCCGCAGCAGCCTGCTGCTTGGCACGAAGATTCTTGAAAAGATAAGCCGATTGGGCTGTGCCGAACGATGCTATGATAATGCTTAGGAAGGCATAGCGGCACAAGGGCACTACACGAGGCGTATGATAATAGTCGCCGATGAGCGGAGCAGCAAGAAAAAGCACCGCATACAACGTGGACGCTACGATGATGTTAAACCAGAAAACGGAGTTGTAGTCCTCCGGCTTGGGGTCGGGAAGATTGGCGAGCGCGGTGCGGAAACCGCTGTCCTGCAATGCCGTGGCAACCAGCGAGAAAATGCTGATCATCGCCATCATGCCATAGTCGGAAGGGGCAAGCAGACGACCGAGAATGATGCCGAATGCCAAACCTACAACCTGCTGGACGCCACTGTTCAGACCGCCCCATAGCAAGCCTCTTGCCGTCTTCTCCTTTAATGTCTCCATACGTGTGTGATTATTTCCTAAATGAAGGGCAAAATTAGCTATTTTTATTGAATTATCCTAATCATTACTGCCCCAGCTGCTGCGTGAAATGCTAAACTTGGGTAAAAAGTGGCAGCAAAAGGGCGCTAATCCGTCTTTTTCCACTACCTTTGCAGGATAGGCGCACACACGCATATATAAATAAGCACACACCAGTATATATTACGCATATATAACACACAAGATATATAAAAAAACACAACCAACGACAATGAATATAGCACTTATCGGCTACGGCAAGATGGGACACATGATAGAGACCATCTGCAAGGAACGCGGCCACAACATAGTTTGCATCATAGACGTGGATAACCAGCAGGACTTCGACTCTCCTGAGTTTGCTTCAGCGGACGTAGCCATAGAGTTCACTTCGCCCACAGCGGCTTACGCCAACTACCTGCGAGCCTTCAAGGCTGGCGTGAAGGTGGTGAGCGGTTCAACAGGATGGATGAAAGACCATGCCGACGACGTAAAGCGTATGTGTAAGGAAGAGGGCAAGACGCTCTTCTGGGCTTCCAACTTCTCCATCGGCGTGGCAATCTTCTCCGCCGTCAACCGTTATCTCGCTCGCATTATGAACAGCTTCCCGCAGTACGACGTACGCATGGAAGAGACTCACCACATCCACAAGCTCGACGCTCCTTCAGGTACAGCCATCACTCTCGCCGAAGAGATCATTGACGACCTCGACCGCAAGAAGGAATGGGTGAAGGGCGTGCAGCGCCATGCTGACGGCACAGTGACCGGCACAAACGACGTCCCTGCAGACGAACTGCCCATCGAGAGCATCCGCCGCGACGAGGTGCCTGGCATCCACAGCATCGTATACGACTCGGACGCTGACGCCATAACCATCACGCACGATGCCCATTCAAGAAAGGGATTCGCCCTTGGAGCCGTTCTCGCAGCCGAATACACCAAGGACCACAAGGGGCTGCTTACCACAAGCGACCTCTTCAAGTTCTAAGCATTAAGGCAATATCAAAGAGACAAGACAACAAAAGAAACACTCTCACATACACATTACAGACAAACAACATGGCAACTAAAGAAAAGAAAGAGATCAATCCACGCTGCCAGTGGACCAAATTCGCCGTCGCCACCATTCTGTATCTGCTCTTCCTCGTATGGGTGGAAAGCTGGTGGGGCCTCATCGTCGTACCCTTCATCTTCGACGTATACATCACAAAGAAGATAAAATGGCAGTGGTGGCGCGAGTCGCCTAACGATGCCACACGCTTCATCATGTCATGGGTGGACGCACTGGTGTTCGCCCTCGTAGCCGTCTACTTCATCAACCTCTTCTTCTTCCAGAACTACGTCATCCCATCATCATCACTCGAGAAGTCGTTGCTGACCGGCGACTACCTCTTCGTGTCGAAGGTGAGCTACGGACCGCGCAAGCCGCAGACCCCGCTGACCATGCCGCTCACACAGCACACCCTGCCCGTCTTCGACTGCGACTCGTACATCGAGTGGCCGCAATGGAAGTATGAGCGTGCGAAGGGATTCGGACACGTCGAGCTGAACGACATCGTAGTGTTCAACTATCCTGCAGGCGACACCATCTGCACAGCTCCGCAATATCAGGCGCAGGACTTCTATCGCCTCGCTTACGGACTCGGAGAGGGCGCCTATGCACAGACACACGGCGGATACCTGCCCAACCTCAGCAAGATGACACTCCAACAGCAGCGCGACTTCCTCGCACAGATGTATGCTGACGGACGCCACATCATCGACTCGAATCCTTCTGAATACGGACATATCAAGGCAAGACCTGCTGACCGCCGCGAGAACTACGTGAAGCGCTGCGTGGGTCTGCCGGGACAGACTCTCCAGATAAAGAACCGCATCATCTATCTTGACGGCAAGGCCAACAAGGAGCCGGACAACGTACAGTATTCTTACTACGTGAAGCTCCGCAGCCAGATGCCGCTCGAACTCATGGACGAATTAGGCATCTCAATGGAGGACATCACCAGCCTCAACACATCCGGCTATCTGCCGCTTACCAATGCTTCCGTAAAGGCGCTGAAGGCACGCAAGGACGTGGTGGAGAGCGTTACGCTCGTCAACGACCCGACCACATGGGACATCTATCCGCTAAACGGCAACAAGGGATGGACACGTGACAACTACGGTCCGGTATGGATTCCGAAGAAGGGTGCCACGCTGAAGCTCACTATGAGTAACATCGCCATATACGAACGTCCAATCCGCGTGTATGAAGGCAATGACCTTCAGGTGAAGGACGGAAAGATATACATCAACGGCAAGGAAGCGAAGTACTACACATTCAAGATGGACTATTACTGGATGCAGGGCGACAACCGTCACAACTCGCTCGACTCGCGTTACTGGGGCTTCGTGCCTGAGGACCATATCGTCGGCAAGCCCATCTTCATCTGGTGGAGCCACGACCCTGACCACTCTGGATTCTCAGGCATCCGATGGAGCCGTCTCTTCCGCTTCGTGGACAACATCAAATAAAAAACAGCACATAATGACCTCGCCATACGAGAAGACAGCGCTCCTGTCCTCCGCCTATTTCCCGCCCGTGCAGTGGATGCAGAAGCTCCACCGCTACGGGAAGATAACGGTGGAGGCGCACGACAACTTCACGAAGCAGACCTATCGCAACCGGTGTCTTATATCCACTGCCAACGGCGTCCAGGCACTAACCGTGCCCATAGAACGCTACGAAGGACTGAAGTGTCCGATGCGCGACATACGCATATCCGACCACGGCTCATGGCGACACCTACACTGGAACGCCCTTGTTTCGGCTTACGGGGAGAGTCCGTTCTTTATCTACTACGAGGACGACATCAGACCGTTCTTCGAACGCAGATGGGACTATCTCTTCGACTTCAACATGGAAACCACGCTGAAGCTGTGCGAACTCCTCGACGTGGAGCCTAACATCAGCGTGACCGACCATTACGTCGACGCAGACGCCGAAGACATCGACGACTTCCGTGACGCCATACGTCCGAAGCATCCGTTGCCCGACCCCGACTTCACGCCGAAGCCTTACTATCAGGTGCATAATCTGAGACAGGGATTCCAACCGAACATGTCGGCGCTCGACCTGCTCTTCAATGAAGGACCGGAAGGAGTGTTACATCTATAAGAACGTACGTATAATAACGCGAAAGCATATAAAAACTAAAACATAAACGCAACTATATGCAACCAGAATACGTCTTTGAAACAGAGATGGAGGTGCGCGACTACGAATGCGACATACAGGGCATCGTCAATAACGCCAACTACCTCCATTACACCGAACATACGCGACACCTCTACCTCAAGTCGCTCGGCGTCAGCTTCGCCAAGCTGCACGACCAGGGCATAGATCCCGTGGTGGCACGTATGAACCTTCAGTATAAGGCGCCGCTCCACAATGACGACGTCTTCGTATCACGACTCGCCATCAGAAAGGAAGGACTGCGATACGTCTTCCTTCAGGACATCTATCGCAAGGAGGACAACCGACTGGCGTTCCGCGCCACAGTGGAACTGGTGTGCCTCGTCAACGGACGACTCGCCAACAGCCCCGAGTACGACAAGGCGTTCGGATTCATTAAATAACTGAACTTCCGCAAGTTCAATTAAATAACAACAAACTGATTTTAAAAAATACATACAAGATACATGACTATAGAACAGCAAATCATCACCACTGCACAGCAGGCAGTGAAGACCCTTTACGGACAAGAGGTGCCCGAGAAGATGGTGCAGCTCCAGAAGACAAAGCGCGAGTTTGAGGGCAACCTCACGCTCGTAGTGTTCCCCTTCCTCAAGATTTCTCGCAAGAAGCCGGAAGACACAGCTCAGGACCTTGGCGAATACATCAAGCAGAACTGCGACGCCATCGCCGACTTCAACGTCGTTAAGGGATTCCTCAACCTCGTCATCGACAGCAAGGCATGGATTGGTCTGCTCAACGAGATGAACAGCAACCCGAAGTTCGGCGAAAAGCCCGTAACTGAGAACTCGCCGCTCGTGATGATAGAGTATTCGTCACCTAACACCAACAAGCCGCTCCACCTCGGACACGTGCGTAACAACCTCCTCGGTTGGTCACTCGCACAGATTATGGAGGCTAACGGCAACCGCGTCATCAAGACCAATATCGTTAACGACCGCGGTATACATATCTGTAAGTCGATGCTCGCATGGCTGAAGTTCGGCAACGGCGAGACTCCTGAGACTTCAGGCAAGAAGGGCGACCACCTTATCGGCGACTACTACGTGGCTTTCGACAAGCACTACCGTGAGGAAGTGGCAGAGCTTAAGGCCAAGTACGTGGCTGAAGGCATGGACGAAGAGGCTGCCACTGAGAAGGCAAAGGCTGAGGCTCCGCTCATCAAGGAGGCTCACGAAATGCTCGTAAAGTGGGAGAACAACGATCCTGAGGTTCGCGCTCTCTGGAAGAAGATGAACGACTGGGTGTACGCAGGTTTCGACGAGACATACAAGGCACTCGGCGTAGGCTTCGACAAGATCTACTATGAGTCGAACACTTACCTCGTAGGAAAGAAGAAGGTGGAGGAAGGACTCGCCAAGGGACTCTTCTTCCGCAAGCCGGACAACTCGGTATGGGCTGACCTTACCGACGAGGGACTCGACCAGAAGCTGCTCCTCCGTGCCGACGGCACCAGCGTTTACATGACACAGGACATCGGTACTGCAGAGATGCGCTTCGCTGACTACCCCATCGACAAGATGATTTACGTCGTTGGCAACGAGCAGAACTATCACTTCCAGGTGCTCTCCATCCTCCTCGACCGTCTCGGATTTAAGTGGGGCAAGGAGCTTGTTCACTTCTCTTACGGAATGGTGGAGCTGCCTAACGGCAAGATGAAGAGCCGCGAGGGAACTGTCGTTGATGCCGATGAGCTGATCGAAGCAATGGTGGACGACGCTCTCAAGACCAGCGAAGAGCTTGGCAAATTCAAGGATATGAGCGAGGAAGAGCGTCGCGAGATTGCCCGCGTAGTGGGTCTCGGTGCTCTCAAGTACTTCATCCTGAAGGTAGACGCCCGCAAGAACATGCTCTTCAATCCTGAGGAGTCAATCGACTTCAACGGCAATACCGGACCTTTCATTCAGTACACATACGCACGTATCCGTTCCATTCTCCGCAAGGCAGAGGCTGAAGGCATCACCATCCCCGCTTCTCTCGAGGCCAACATGCCGCTCAACGAGAAGGAGATTGAGCTGATTCAGAAGATCGGCGAGTTCGGTGCTGCAGTGGAGCAGGCTGGCAAGGACTATTCGCCCAGCGGCATTGCAAACTACTGCTATGAGCTTACAAAGGCTTTCAATCAGTTCTATCACGACTACTCTATTCTCGGTGCCGACACCAAGGAGGAGAAGCTCGTACGCCTTGTGCTTGCCGCCAACGTGGCAAAGACCCTGCGCAACGGCATGGCATTGCTCGGCATTGAGGTGCCTGAGAGAATGTAATCTGAATACTCAAGAAATGAATAATTGATAGATGCGGACGAGGAGATTGGTTCTTACTTACATTTATATATAGGTAATAGTCAGTCTTCTCGTCTTTTTTAACTCAAACAATAAATGAATTCGACATTACGTGGCACTATATGCGGCGTCGCTGCTGCCGTATTCTATGGCACCAATCCTCTCGGAGCCATGAACCTTTACCATGACGGCATAACCGCATACACCACATTGTTCTTCCGTTTCGGCATTGCTGCCGTTATGCTCGCTGTAATGATGTTAGTACAGCGCCGCTCCTTCGCGCTCACACGTCGTGAGCTGCTCACACTCATCCCGCTCGGCATCCTCATGGGAACGTCGTCCGCAACACTCTATATCAGTTTCAATCACATGGATGTAGGTATAGCATCCACCCTTCTTTTCGTCTATCCAGTAATGGTGGCAGTAATCATGGCAGCCTTCTTCCGCGAGAAGGTCACCGCCGCCACCGTCATCTCCATACTCCTCTCACTTGCAGGCATTTCGCTGCTTAACAAATCCGGCGACGGTTCGTCGCTCTCCGTCCTCGGCGTCACCCTTGTGATGCTGTCCTCGCTGAGCTACGCCATTTACATCGTCGTTGTCAACAAGTCGAATCTGCGCCTTTCTTCCGTAAAACTTACGTTCTACGTGCTGCTCTTCGGACTCATCCCCATCCTTGGCGTAACCTTTGCCACGGGCGGCACGCTGCAGATGCTCGTCACTCCACGCCAGTGGATTTACGCCACACAGCTGGCTCTCATGCCCACCGTGCTGTCCCTCGTGCTCATGGTGGTGGCTGTACACGACATCGGCTCCACCCCCACAGCCATCCTCGGTGCCATCGAGCCTATTACTGCCGTAGCCATCGGCGTCGTCTGCTTCGGCGAGGCTTTCACACCTCGACTTGCAGCCGGCATCGTCCTCATCCTTACAGCCGTGCTGCTCATTATCGGCGGCAAGCATCTCTCGCCGCAGCGCATCACCGTTGCCATCACCCGACTGGGACGCAAGGTGGTGAAGACATGGAGATGGAAATAAGACACCAGCTTATCCTATACCCTGACACCCCGCTTACATAATACTGACACAGTATGATAAAACTTAAAGACATCAACAAGACGTACCAGGGCGCTCAGCCCCTGCATGTGCTCAAGGGCATTAACCTCGACATCGACAAGGGCGAGTTTGTGTCCATCATGGGTGCGTCAGGCTCAGGCAAGTCCACCCTGCTCAACATCCTCGGCATCCTCGACAACTATGATTCGGGCGAATACTGGCTCGCCGATACACTCATCAAGGACCTTTCCGAGACGCGTGCAGCCGAATACCGCAACCGCATGATAGGCTTCATCTTCCAGTCGTTCAATCTCATCTCCTTCAAGACCGCCGTGGAGAACGTGGAACTGCCGCTCTACTATCAGGGTGTGTCGCGTCGCACACGCCATCGTCTTGCCATGGAATACCTCGAACGTCTCGGTCTGACGCAGTGGGCTGACCATTATCCCAACGAGATGTCGGGCGGACAGAAGCAGCGTGTGGCTATAGCAAGAGCGCTGATTACGAAGCCAGAGATAATCCTCGCCGACGAACCGACCGGTGCGCTCGACTCGAAGACGAGCGTGGAGGTGATGCAGCTCCTTGCACAGCTAAACAAGGAAGAGGGCGTCACCACCATCGTCGTCACACACGAGAGTGGCGTTGCCAACCAGACCAACAAGATTGTGCATATAAAGGACGGACTGATAGGAAAGATTGACATCAACACCGACCATAACGCCAGCCCGTTCGGCATTAACGGAATAATGAAATAACTGAACTTACTATGCGCGACACCTTCAACGAAATACTCACCACCATACGCCATAACAAGCTCCGAACTGCCCTTACCGGATTCTCCGTGGCTTGGGGCATATTCATCCTCATTGTATTGCTGGGCGCCGGCAACGGTCTCATAAATGCCGTGTCGAGCAATTCCAAGAAGTTTCTCGCCAACTCCATGGTGATTTACGGCGGCGAAACGTCAAAGGCTTACGCCGGTATGGGAAAAGGCAGGACTGTGGAACTCAACGACAAGGACATGGCAGTGACCGATAACGGCTTCGGCGAAAACATCGAGGATGTGGGTGCCGAACTCGACCAGCCGTCGCAGACGCTTGTATATCGCGGCTCCACCACCACGGGCGTAAACGTCAGCGGTGTCTATCCCAACGATGTGGTGATAAACAAGCGCACGATGATGGTGGGACGCTTCATCAACGACCTCGACCTGCGCGACCAGCGTAAGAACATCGTCATCTCCTCCGATATGGCGAAGGAACTGTTGGAGCGTGCTCCGCTCAATCTTATGGGACAATACATCAGCGCAGCTGGCATTGTATATCGCGTGGTGGGCATATACGAGTCGGACAAGAGCACAATGGGCAATGACGCCTTCATTCCGTTCACGACGTTCCGCACCATCTATTCCAAGGGCGACAAGACGGGCAACATCGTCTTCTCCTTCCACGGACTCAACTCGATGAAGGAGAATGAGGACTTCGAGAACGCTTACCGCTCACGCCTCAACCGTCTGCACGAAGCGGCACCGGACGACGAAAACTCAATATGGATATGGAACCGCTTCACGCAGAACCTGCAGATGAACACGGGCACGACAATGATACGCACCGCGCTATGGATAATCGGCATCCTGACGCTCATCTCCGGCATCGTCGGCGTCTCCAACATCATGCTCATCACTGTCAAGGAGCGCACGCACGAGTTCGGCATCCGCAAAGCCATCGGCGCCAAGCCTTGGTCAATCCTGCGTCTCATCATCGTGGAGAGCATCTGCATCACCACGTTCTTCGGATACATCGGCATGGTGCTCGGCGTCGCCGCCAATGAATACATGGACGCCACCATCGGACAGGAAAAGCTGGACAACGGCTTCTTCACCCTAAAGGTGTTCGAGGACCCCACCGTTGGCATCGGCATCTGCATACAAGCCACCGTCCTCATGATTGTGGCAGGAACCATAGCAGGAATCGTACCGGCAAGAAAGGCTGCACGGACAAGGCCAATTGAGGCATTAAGAGCGGAATGAACTGAATTTTGAATTTTGAGTTTTGATTTAATATTTATGATAAAATTCGACATTGACCGTCTTCGGGAAATCACCGACACGCTGTCGCGAAACAAGTCGAGGACCTTCCTTACGGGCTTCGGCGTCTTCTGGGGCGTCTTCATGCTCGTGGGTCTTATCGGTGGCGGCGACGGACTGAAGCAGCTGCTGTCAAAAAACTTCCAGGGTTTTGCCAGCAACTCGGCGATGATATGGGCACAGCCCACCACCAAGCCATACCACGGATTCCAGAAAGGACGAGTGTGGACGATGACGCGAACCGACATTGAGCGTCTCAGACACAACGTGCCGGAGCTGGACGCCATCACGCCCACCATAACACGATGGGGATCGAACGCCACGTACGAGGACCGCAAGTCGTCAGGTACGGTGAAGGGCATCACGCCGGAGATGCGAAAGGTGGTTACGCCCAATCTGCGCTACGGACGCTACATCAACGAGATGGACATTGCTCAGGGACGCAAGGTGTGTGTCATCGGCAAGCAGGTATATAAGAATCTCTTCACGAAGGGAGGCGACCCCTGCGGACAGGTCATACGCATCGACTCGGTCTACTACAGCGTAGTGGGCGTCAACTACAGCGACGGCGGAATGCACGTCAACGGCAATGACGAAAGCTCAATCTTCGTGCCGCTCTCGCTCGTGCAGCAGGTGTATAACCGCGGCGCAGACGTCGATCTCCTTTACGTCACCGCCAAGCCCGGCATAACGATGAGCGACATCACCGACCACATACGCACAGTCATTGCCAACGGTCACAACGTCGACCCCACGGACGAGAAGGGCGTGATGATATTCAATACGGAGATGATGTTCGCGATGGTGGACAATCTCTTTAAAGGCATCAATCTGCTCATCCTCCTCGTCGGCATCGGAACGCTTCTTGCCGGAGCCATCGGCGTGTCGAACATCATGATGGTGACCGTGCGTGAGCGAACCGTCGAGATAGGCATCCGCCGCGCCATCGGTGCCACACCGCGCGTCATCCTCACCCAAATCATCCAGGAGAGCATCCTGCTGACCGCCATAGCAGGAATGAGCGGCATAGTGTTCGTGGTGCTCATCCTGCAAGGACTGGAGATGGCAAACACCACGGACGGCATACCGAAAGCCAACTTCCAGATAAGCTTCTGGACGGCCCTCGTAACCGTCATCGGACTGTCCGTCCTCGGAGTGCTTGCAGGACTTGCTCCCGCGCTCAGAGCGATGCGGATAAAGCCCGTCGACGCAATGCGAGACGAATGACAATAACCTGAACAATTACTGAATAAAAAAAACATACAACGATATGAAACGATACTTCAAGTACATCATGATGGCCCTCGCCGCCGTCGTTTTCATCGGAACCTTCGTGTTCCTCTACATCAAGTCGCAGCCGAAACCGGTGGAATACAACGAGTTCGAGCCGAAGCAAATGGACATCCGCAAGACCACAGTCGTGACGGGAAAGATTGAGCCGCGTAACGAGGTGAACGTCAAGCCGCAGATTTCAGGCATCATCACGGAGATTCTCAAGGAGGCAGGACAGAAGGTGGAAGCCGGAGAGGTGATTGCCAAAGTGAAGGTCATCCCCGATATGAGCTCGCTCAGCGCTGCACAGGCACGCGTCAGACTGGCTGGCATCAACGAGCGTCAGGCACGCACCGACTTCGAGCGTGAGAAGGCTCTCTTCGACAAGGGACTGGTGTCTGCCGACGAGTACGACAAGATAGCTCAGGCGCTGCGTCAGGCCCGTGAGGAATCAGCAGCTGCGCAGGACAACCTGGAGGTGGTGCGCGACGGCGTATCGAAGACCAACGCCTCAGCTTCGTCCACGCTTATCCGTTCCACAGTCACCGGACTCATCCTTGACATCCCCGTAAAGGTGGGCAACTCCGTCATCCTTGCCAATACCTTCAACGACGGCACCACCATCGCCACCGTCGCCAACATGAACGACCTCATATTCCGCGGCAACATTGACGAGACCGAGGTGGGACGCCTCACCACCGGCATGACGATGAAGATAACCATCGGCGCCCTGCAGGACCTCAAGTTCGACGCCCGTCTGGAGTATATATCGCCGAAAGCCACCGACCAGAACGGCGCCAACCAGTTTGAGATAAAGGCAGCCGTAAACCTCCCCACCAGCAGCGAACAGATACGCAGCGGATATAGCGCCAACGCCGAGATAGTGCTCGCCGAGGCACGCGGCGTCCTCTCCGTACCCGAGAGCGCCATCGAGTTCAGCGGCAACGACACCTTCGTCTACGTCGTTAAAGGCAACGGCAAGGAGAAGACATACGAGCGCCGCAAGGTAACAACCGGTCTGAGCGACGGCATCAACATCGAGATTCGCAGCGGACTGAAGAAAGGCGAAACCGTTAGAGGACCCAAGAAGGTTGCAGGCGAAGAATAGATTTTGCTAAAGTACTGTATTTAATAGTTTTTAATAATATGTAGGAAAGTCTATCAGATAAAAGTCGTAAATTTGCACATTTGAAAAAAGACACATATATATAATTAAAACAATACAAAAAAAGAATTATGAACAAACTTAGTTACGCCCTTGGTCTTGGCATCGGCCGCCAGCTCGCACAGATGGGAGCCGAAGACCTCAACATCGACGATTTCTCACAGGCAATAAAGGACATCCTTACCAGTAAGGAACCGCAGGTGTCTGACCAGGAGGCGCAGAAGCTCGTCACCACATTCTTTGAGGAGCAGGAGGCTAAGCAGCGCGCTGCTGCCGCAGAGAAATACAAGGACAACAAGGAGAAGGGCGAAGCATGGCTCGCCAACAAGGCTATGGAGGAAGGCGTAGTGGCTCTGCCTTCAGGTCTGCTCTATCAGGTGCTCAATGAGGGCAGCGGCAAGAAGCCGACAGCTGCCGACACAGTGGAGTGCCACTACGAGGGTCGTCTCATCGACGGCACCGTATTCGACAGCAGCTACAAGCGCGGTGAGAGCGCCACATTCCCCCTCAACGGCGTTATCGCAGGTTGGACAGAAGGCGTTCAGCTCATGAGCGAGGGTGCAAAGTATCGCTTCTTCATCCCCTACCAGCTCGCTTACGGTGAGCGCGGCGCAGGTCAGGCCATTCCTCCTTTCGCAGCACTCGTATTCGACGTTGAGCTTATCAAGGTGCTCTAATCCAAAAACAACATCAGCAAACAACAAAAACAACGATAATGAAAAAATTAACTTTCGTAGCCTTACTGGCTATCGCCGTTGCAAGCTTCGTAGCTTCTTGCGGCAAATCATCTTCAAACAATGCAAATCTGAAGAACGACGTCGACTCATTCAGCTATGCCATCGGTATGGCACAGACACAGGGTCTGAAGATGTATCTCACACAGATGGACATCGACACCACCTATATGGACGCCTTCATCAAGGGTCTTAACGAGGGTGCCAACGCTGGCGACAACAAGAAGAAGGCCGCCTACTACATGGGTATCCAGATCGGTCAGCAGATCTCTAACCGCATGGTTAAGGGCATCAATCACGAGCTCTTCGGCGACGACTCTACAAAGACCATCTCTCTGAAGAACTTCATGGCTGGCTTCGTAGCCGGCGTTAAGGGCAAGAAGGGTGCCATGACAATGGAGCAGGCTCAGGCTGTGGCTCAGGCCAAGATGATGGCCATCAAGTCAAAGAACATGGAGAAGACCTACGGCGCTTACAAGAAGCAGTGTGAGGACTGGCTCGCTGCCAATGCCAAGAAGCCGGGCGTAAAGACTCTGCCTTCAGGTCTGCAGTATAAGGTAATCAAGGAGGGTAACGGTGCTATGCCTAAGGACACTTCTGTAGTGGAGGTTAAGTACGAGGGTCGCTTCATCAACGGCAAGGTATTTGACAGCACAAAGAAGAACAACGGTGGCAACCCCATCCAGCTCCGCGCCAACCAGGTGATCAAGGGTTGGACAGAGGCTCTCGTTCACATGCCTGCCGGCTCTGTATGGGAGATCTACGTACCTTACGATCTCGCTTACGGCGATCGTGAGCAGGGCGAGGTTAAGCCTTACTCAGCTCTGATCTTCACCATCGAGCTTGTCAGCGTTAAGTAAGCTGACAGGACAGACCGAACAATACTTTACATTATAACAAAATAATGAAGAAGATTTTCACTTTGGCTCTTGCTGCGGTTCTCGCCACAGCAAGCGCTACTGCTGCTCCTGCCAAGAAGGACAAGAAGCAGAAGAAGACTTGCAAGACTGAGTGCTGCCAGGCACCCGTCACTCTCACATCAAAGGCCGACACGCTCAGCTACGCAGCCGGTATGTTCACCACTCGTGGTCTTATGGACTACGTTAAGCAGCAGTTCGGCGTCGACTCTACCAATATCAAGGAGTTTGTTGCCGGCATCAAGGAAGGCATCGAGAAGCAGAACGACAAGAAGTTTGCTGCTCATGCTGCCGGTCTGCAGATTGCTCAGATGCTCGAAAGCCGCATCTTCCCCAACGTGAAGAACGACATCAAGCAGACTCCGTGGGCAATAGACAGCCTGAAGTTTAACGCTGGTTTCTTCGCAGGTGTCCTCGGCGACACCACCGTTATGAAGAACGAGGATGCCAACAACTACTTCACCACCACAATGACTGCTGAGAAGCGCCGTCAGGAGGAAGCCTACAAGAAGGACAACGCCAACTGGTTGGTTGAGAACGCAAAGAAGGAAGGTGTCATCACGCTCCCTTCAGGCCTCCAGTATAAGGTTCTCACTAAGGGCACCGGCGAGGTTGCTGGCAAGGAGGACAACGTAACCGTACGCTACGAGGGCAAGACCATCGACGGCAACGTGTTCGACAGCAGCTACAAGCGCAACCCGAACACCACAACTTTCCGTCCTGACCAGGTAATCAAGGGTTGGACAGAGGCTCTCACCATGATGCCGCAGGGCAGCACATGGGAGCTTTACATCCCGCAGGATCTCGCCTACGGTTCTCGTGCCGCCGGCAACATCAAGCCCTACTCTACTCTTATCTTCAAGGTGGAGCTGGTTAAGATCGACCGCAAGCAGGAGGCTCCTGCCAAGGACGTAAAGGCAGAGAAGCAGACTGCAAGCAAGAAGAAGGTTGCTGCAAAGAAGACTTCCAAGAAGAAGTAAATCCAACGAAACATTAATATAAAAAGGGGAATGGCTTTATGGTCATTCCCCTTTTTTTGTCTGCTTATGGATTCGTGACAAACTTAGGAGGCTATGGCGTCTCGCCGTAGCCACGCACCCACGAACGACCAGCAGATTGAGCATTAGCTGCGGGTTCCGCAAAGCGGGACTGACGCATCCCGTATGATGTTGAGGATGATAGTCGGTCCCGCTTCGCGGAACCAAGTTAGGGTGCGGAGGATTGTTTATCCCACAGCTGCGCTCCTTCGGAGCTTGCAGTGGGTTTCTGA
>OIXX01000072.1_pt1 | contig 77548 bp, 64 predicted proteins | sample 1588161 | NCBI WGS metagenome assembly OIXX01 (sample SAMN03283274) | human gut metagenome | biome: human-associated habitat; material: feces | host: Homo sapiens | place: Peru | collected 2012 | reverse complement strand
CCCGCCCTTGGAATCGGCGAACGCCCCGGCCACCTCCGCCCTGAGTCCGGCGTACTTGTCAACGCCGAGCCGGACGTGGTGGCAGTAGGTGGCCGCTGGGCGCGATGCCGGGCAAGCATGTCATCGAGCCGGGCGAATACGCCGGCCTCAACCGGTCGATCAACAGGGTCTTCTCCCTGTTCGACAGGCGCCGCAGGTCGGCGCCGGGGTCTTTTCCTTACGACCTCCGCCACCTCCCGCATCAACGCGTTCCCCCGGCTCCGGTTCCTCGACCCTGCGGCGCAAAGCCTCCGCGTCATCATCATCGGCTGCGGACGGCCGGCGACGGGAGTCAGCGGGCTTATTGCCCTGCGCGGCGTTCCTGTTTTTGGGCTGCAACGCGGCCATGCCGCCCTTGCGGTACGCCCTGACCCAGCCATGCACCGCGCCGACGCCCACGCCGAGCTGTTTGGCGGCCCGCTTCTGCACGCTACCCGGCACCGGTTCGATCGCCTTCAGCCGTGTCTCCAGTGGGATGATGGGTTTGGCCATATGACCGGCATACCGGGAATCCATCGCCGGCCAACGCTCCAGGCACTGCCTGGTCGGATAACCCAGATGCTCCACCACCTGGGCCGTCGTCATCGGCGTGGTGAAATACAACTCCACCGCACGCTCTCGTTCCTCAAGACCGGACATACGAAAATCTTTCCGTTCGGTCTCCAAGAAAACGTCCGCAGCCCCTTATCAAAAGCGCTGGAGTCGACAATCACCTTCAATGTCAAAATGCTATTGACGGCTTATGGTTATTCGCAGTCCAGCTTGGCCGAAGCGATGGGAATTGGCCGTTCGGCCATGTCCCTAAAGATGTCGGGGAAAACAGGCTGGTCTGTATACGACCTGGTTAATGCATCAAGATTCTTGAAAGTAAGCACGGAACAACTTCTTGATGATTCTCTGATGAGGAGAATGGGCGTTTCGGACGATGCGGAGGCGGATATGGAAAAGTCCGCCGTTTCCGGCGGACTTTCCGATGATGGTACCCCCCGTCGGAGCGCGCCTCCGCGGAGGCACTCGAGAACATCCACCCGTTCGCCGACGACAACGGGCGTACCGGACGCCAGATCCTCAACATGATGCTCATGCAGGCGGGGTACGAGCCCATCGCCATCAGGCATGATGCCGGCAGCACCTACGCCGGACGGCTCGAGCAGTGGCAGGCGTACGGCGATCCGGTTCCCCTGGCGTGCATGGTCGCGGACTGCGTGGTCCGGGAACAGTGCCGGATCGGGAAGATCGTGTCCGATATCCGCCGCGGGCATCCCATCGCCGGACACGCCAGAGGTATACGTGAATAGTGTGTTTACACACTGTTCGAGAATAATACCCTGACATGTCAACTAACGCAACGTTTACTGGGATGACGGACAAGAAGGTTGGTTCCTATCAGCTCATAATGACGTTGCCGACTGCTTGATGGTGGTTGTGGCGCTTGTTTGTTCGATTCCGCCGGTGCTGGGTCGTTTTCGTCTGGCTGAACGGCGGCCAATCCGGGAGTTCGTTCTGGTAGACCTCGTCGGGCCATAATCTCCCAGATTCTGCGGGAGTTTACGCTGACTTCGGGAATTCGCCGCTGAACTCCCGTGCCGGACGCGGGAGTTTACGAGAATCCGGTACTCTCATGCATAATCTCTCAACAAAAACGTTGGAATTCCGCGATTCTCAAAAATCGACCTTGAAGCCGTTCCCGGGAGAACTTCGCCGGATTCATGTTTCGCGCTAAACTCCCGCGCGCATCCGGAAGTTTTCATAGAATCGGTCGCGCAAACGGACATCCGGATTTCTCAATTTCTCCCGGGATCAGCCTCTTCCACCGAGTTTTCCAGACCACAATCTGAAAACTCGTGATTTGAGCCTGCTGAATCGAGATTTTGAGTTCTTCCCAAACTGACTGCCGCAAACTGACCGCACTCATCGTCCTGTCAGCGCAGCCGGTTTGCGGAATGGAAGACGTGTGCGGAGAGCAGCGCGCAGCGGTGCATAGTCCCCATGGTTGGTGGCCGTCCGCGGCTACTCCAGCGGTGTGCGATCCCACTGGTCGGCGCGTGGAATGGTGCGCAGGCTGCGCGAACTGACGATTAGCAGCATACTGACGAGCATCACCGCCCAGAACACCAGCATAGTCCCGCTGAATCCGAAAGCGGGCAGCAGACTTCCGGCCGTCGCTGAGCAGAACGCGGACAGTGCCTGGGCCGGTACGGTAAGCGTCACGGTGATACGCCCCTGCATCGTGTCGGGCGTCTTACCGAAAATGAACCCGAGCTGCAACGCGTTGATGATCGGGAACGGCAGGCACATCACGGCGTTGGCGATAAGCAGCACCCAGTAGTTGTCGGTCAGCAGCATCGGCAGCGAAGCGATGCAGATGAACACGAATCCGCAGCATGTCACCGGCCCGACCGGTGCGGTATCGCTGATCCGTCCGGCGATGAACGCACCCGCCAGCATCGCGAGGAATACGCCCGTATTCACGAATCCGATGAGCGTCGCGTTCACGCCGGTGCGCATCAGATGCAGCTGAATCGCATACTGGAAGCCATTGACCCCGAAATTCGCCAGCGCGGACGACACCATCGTCAACACCAGCATCCTGCGGTGCAGCGACCACGACCATCCTTCGGCGAAATCACGGAAAAATGACGCGCCGCCCGCTTTTCCACCGTCATCGTCGCTATCGCCGTTGCCGCTATCGCTGCCGTTCCGCGGATTTCCGCCGACTCGGATACGTGTCGCAGCCACGCCTGCCAGCAGGTACATGACCGCAGCCGACAGGAACGGCAACCACGGGGCGATGCCGTACAGCAGGCCGCCGACTGGGCTGCCGGCCATGTTGATGGTCGCGTCACGGCCTTCGTTGAGACTGCGCGCTTTCGGATATGAGCGAATATCGACGATGGATTTGAGCATCGCATCCGAGGCGGGGCCGAGAAACCCGTTGACCGCAGACTCGAACACCGCGATGGCAAGCAGCACGGGGAAGACCAGCTTGCCGGCCATGAGCAGCGCAGCGACTGACCCCCAACAGATGACGCCCGCTGTCGCGTTCACGATGATCAGTGTCTTGCGATCGTGACGGTCGGCGAATGTCCCGCCGAACACGGCGGCCGCCTGCTGTGCGATCGCGGCCAGCGAGCCCAACCAACCCGCTGCTGTGGTCGATCCGGTGAGCTTGTATCCGATCAGAGAGACCGCCAGATACCGCAGGGCCACGCCGATGGCCGTCGCGCTGTCCGCCGTGAACCATGGCACGTAACCTGGGATATCCCACAACCTGCTTTCGCGCACAGGAGCAGAAACGAGCTTTAACGAATTACTCATCTAATAATTTATCCATATCCTACCAGTACTGGAATCCTACAGAAGATTAGGCGGCACTGGTTCTTTACAAACTTGCTCAGTATGCCAAGCATAATCATATATATCGAAGTAACGACGTGCCTCACGTTTTTTGAGCGCGAAATGGGTAGTGGTGCCTCACCTGGAGTGAGCGCGAAACCGGGTTGGTCTGTTTGGCTTGTCGTATGGAAGACAGGATCAGCATGGCGACGAAGCGGCAGGTCACCCTCAGGTTCAGGGACGAGTACGTGAGGGCGTCGAAGAAGCAGAAGGGCGTCATCCTGGACAGGATGTGCGAGACACTGGGGATAGGCAGGAGCACGGCCAGGCGCCTGCTCGCCCAGGCCGGGCAGCATGGGAACGGCGCGGTGCCGGCGGCGCGGGAGCGGCCGTGCCGGTATTCGGACCAGTCGCGACAGCTGCTGGTACGGGTGTGGGTGTTGATGGATATGCCGTGTGGCAAGTATTTGAAGGCGATGCTGCCGCAGTGGCTGCCTGTGTTGCGCGATTGCGGGGAGCTGGACGCCTATGACGGGTTCACGTTCAGCGAGCTCATGGCGATGAGCGCTTCCACAATTGACCGGTACCTCAAGCCCCTGCGTGACGCCGCCCGCCCCAAGGGTTTGGCGGCTACGCGTCCGGCCGGCGAGCTGTTGCGCAACTCGATCACGATCAGGAAAGCCAGCGACGAGCTGGACGGTCTGCCCGGCAACGTGGAGGCCGACACCGTCGCCCACTGCGGCCCCAGCCTCAAGGGCGAGTTCTGCCGCACCTTGACCGTGGTCGACTTCGCCACCGGATGGACCGAGAACGCGTCCGCCCGCAACAACGCGTACCGCAACCTCTCCCAGGCCGAGGCCATGATCGAGCAGCGGCTCCCGTTCACGATCCGCTCCTACGACAACGACAACGGCAGCGAGTTCATCAACACGGACTTCATCACCCACCTCCAACAGCTCGACATCCAGCAGACCAGAAGCCGCCCCTACAGGAAGAACGACCAGGCCACCGTCGAATCCCGCAACAACCACGTCGTACGCAAACACGCGTTCTACTACCGGTACGAACTCGCCGAACTCGATCTGTTGAACGAGCTGTGGCAGCTCGTGAGCGTCAAGGTCAACCTGTTCACCCCGTCCAAGAAACCCGTGGGACGCTCCAGCACCCGCGACGGACGACCCCGGCGCGTCTACGACCAGCCCACGACCCCATGGGAGAGACTCAAACGATTCGACGAGCAGGACCGGGCCGACGGCGGCACCGGGTTCATCCTGCCCGAGCGACGCGACCAGATCGAACGTCTGATCGCCGAGACAAACCCGGCCGAGCTCGTCCGCCGCATCCACGCCATCCAGGACCAGCTCGAGGACATGGCCGCTCCACGACCACGACGCCTCGAGAAACGCGTCGGCCCCGACATGGCATATTTGGACAGGACACTCGCCAAGATCGCGGGCGTCCGACCGGAAGACCACAACGAAACACCAGCCGACACCGACTAGGATTTCGCGCTCACTTCCAGTGAGGCACCACTCCCGGTTTCGCGCTCACTTTCAAATGAGGCACCTCGGATATCGGAGTGTGTGGCGGCATCCGGTTGATATCGGATACCATGCGAGACAACACAGGTTTCCCGGTCTTGCAGCCGCTTGGCGTAATATCAGAAAGGCCCGCCCCTGCATGCCATGGCGTGTCGGGGACGGGCCTTTCCGATATCGGGCGCCCTGGTGTGGGGTGCCTGTGGCCGGTCAGAATTCGGGTTGTTCGGGTTGCCGGGTGAACATGTCATCGTTCTTCCACGGGTCGCCGGGGGTGTCGTTCGTGGCGGCGGGTTGGGGTCGGGACGGGGCGCGGTCGATGTGGACGGTCGCGTATTTGATGCTGGCGCCGATATCGTCGACGGTGAGCTCGTAGGTGCTGCGGCGTTCGCCCTGGTCGGTCTGCCAGTCGCGTTGGGCGTATCTGATGATAATCGTGGTCAGCTATTTTTGGCTTTATTCCAAGGTTTTCCATTTTTGGGAAACCTGCCGATTACCCTCGTTTTTCACGAGGCACCTACAGGCACCCAAGAATAATCTCGACTGCCCCCACCGGCCGACCACCACCGGCCGGTCCATGATGTTCATTCGAGATCTCCCGCCGACGATAGGCGCCCGGACCCATACCGTCTATCCAAGGGGAAGCCAATGAAGGACACGGAGAACAGGCCGCAACCGAGAAAACGCAGGAAATGGGGATCGGTGATCGTCCGCAGGGACGCGGACGGCAACCCGACCAGTTTCCAGGCGCGGTACGTCAACCCGCTCGACCCGCCCAAGAAGGTCGGACGGAACTTCGGCCTGGAATACGAGACGGAGGCCTACAGGTGGCTCGACGAGGAGCGCTACCTCGTCACACTCCACAACAAAGGCATCAGGCAATGGGTTCATCCATCGCAGCGAGGCGCAAACACCATGCCCACATTCAGGGAATACTCCAAGGACTACTTCGACAAATACCGCAAACCGGACGGCAGCAAGCTATCCGGCCGGTCCAACCGATGCAACGGAATCGTACTGCGTCGGCTCAACGAGACGTTCGGAGACACCCCGCTCGACCGCATCACCCGGCAAATGGTAGACGAATGATATGCAAACGCCAGAGACACGTTGACGGCATGGACGTTCGAACAGGCGGCGCGAACACTCAAACGAATCATGCTCGCCGCCGCGAACGAACAGGCGGATGGCACCCCGCCGCTCATCCCCGCGAGCCCGTGCCGGTACCGCGTCGTCAAACCGCAATCCAAACGACGTGACCAGCCGCCGGTCACCGCCGACGAGATCAACAGGCTGGCCGAGCTCTTCCCCGACTACCAGCGGCTCGCGCTCTGGCTCTCCCTTCTGGCAGGCGGACTGCGCCTCGGCGAGGTATGCGCACTGCAACTCAGGGACATCGACCTGGAGAACCTGCAACTCCACGTCCGCCACTCCGTCAACCGCGGCCCCGACGACAGGGGCAAATACCAATTATGCGAGCCCAAGACCAAAAGCAGCAAAAGGGTCGTGCCCATCCCGAAACCACTCGCCCCGCTCATCGAGGCCCATATCAGCCGGTTCTGCAAGGACCGCAAGCCCGACACCATGCTGTTTCACTTGCCTATGCTGGACGATTGGCTGCTCCCGCCCACGACCATCGAACGGACATTCCGCATGGCCCGCGAAAAGATCGGACGCCCCGACATCACCTTCCACTCGTTGCGCGCCACGCACGCCACCATGCTCGTCCTCGAGGGCGGGACCATGCGCGAGACGATGGACGACCTCGGACACACCAGCCTCACCGTCGCGGTGGACAGCTACCAGCGCATAGTCAGGGAACACCACCGCGACACCGTGGAACTCCTCGCTTACCGGTACATGCCCTCGAACTATCCGACCGTGATCCGCACGGTCGTCGATCAGAAGGAACGCCAGATCGACAAGCTCCGCAGCGAGGTGGACAGACTCAGGAAGATCCTACAAGAAAAGAACTGACGACACATACCAAGAAACCGGAACCGGTAAATACCGGGACACCGGTTTACCGAGATACCGAAAAAACGAAATATTGAAAAAACAAAACCGGTGAAGAACGGCATCAAACGGAACAAGCCCGCACGTCTAAGCGTTGCGGCATCCGCCGCCGCAACACTTAGATACGTGAGGCAACCCACGGCTGGCCGCGAGCCAATGCCCTCACCCGACCGGATACCGGAAACGGTGAATACCGAAAAAACGAAATACCGGAATACTGAAAGAACAAAATACCGAAAACCAGATACCAAGGCAATGGATCCCGGCCCGACGCATCCGAAAGTCATCTTGCCCTGTGCCCGCGTTCCGGCTTTCCTTGCCCTGGGGAGACGACGGTGCGTTGGTAGGAGTAATGCTCGTACACGTGACGGCGCTGCTCGAGAGACATGTCGTATGCCGTGTTCGCCGGTTGCGCATATTCACCAAGATGGGCCAGATCATTCGACATGGTTAACGGTTCTGACAACGGCTTGACGATTCTTCTGAACATACCCTCGAGAGGACGCAGATCGTTTCGCTGCATCCCCGCGATCGAGGCTTGATCGTTCGTCCTTTTGTCGATGAGTCCCCAGTCGAAATGCCAGCCGGCCTCGCGCGCGATGATCTCCCAGAAAATGCGTTGCGTCCGTCCGTTGCCCTCACGGAACGGGTGAAGGATGTTGAAGTTGTTGTAGCTGACGCTCAGACGCTTCACGAATTCCCCACGGCCGAAGCCCTTAAGAAAATCGTCACCGCGAAGCACCTCCTCGGAGTAGTGCACCCCTATGCTGAACAGCTCCAACGGTTGGAAGGGAAGCCCCTCGCCCTTGCCCATGTCGATGGTTCGTATCTCCCCCGCCCAGTCGTACACGTCCTGGAAGAGGAACCGGTGTATGCGGCGAAGCTGTTCCAGCGTCCCCTCCGCAGGTGGGAGATTCTCTCTCAGAATGGCGGCGCGGGCGGAGCAGAGATCGTTCTCCGCAGCCGCCAGCGCGTCCTCGTCCGTGGCGCCCACAAGGTTCCGCAGCACGTTCGTTCCTGGAATCAGGTAGGGATCGAAGACACGCGCCATCGTCACTCCAATCCGTAACGGCGACGGGTGCGGGAAAGAAGCTCGGCGCTGTCTATGATTCCCCGCGCGTATTCTCCGGCATCGCGCATGAAGGCCCTCGTCACGTCACCGCCTTCCAACCGCACGGACTGCACCGACAGTCCGACGTTCTCCGTGCGGCGGCGCATCTCGGATTCAGATATCGTTCCGACCATTGCACCTCCTTTTCTCTTTAGATTCTAGCAAAACCGACGGCCCTTAGACGGAGCCGCGCCTGATTCCGCTCCTAAAGTCCTTCATTCCAGTCGCAATCCTTTCGCCAGATGCCACGCATGACACGTCAGGCACGCCACCGCACCGTCATCGCCCAGAAGGAGCGTCAGATCGGCAAGCTCCGGGACGAGGTGGAAAGGCTCAGGAAGATCCTGCTGGAACGGGATACCGGAACCGGTGAAAACCGGGAAACCGTTTTACCTAAAACCGAAATACCGAAAGAACTACATACCGAAAAACCGGGATATGGAAACACTGGAAAACCGAGACAAGGAGAAACCGATGAACGAGAAGACCCGCGAACCGATGGTGATCGCGCTTTGAGACTGCTTATATCGTTTTGGACGGAATGAGCGTCAATCAGAAAGTCATGTATGATGGTTTCGCTTATTTATCTCGGTAAGGAGAATCCCATCTCATACAAGACAGTATTCGGCATGGACGCTTTCGATAGACATGACACCGATGGAGGAAACCAAACCGCGGATTCAGCCAGCGATATAAAGGTGTATCCTGAGTCCGCTTCGGGATGTTTGATTAACGACTTGGGCAAGTTGCTGAATATGAATCCGGATTTCTATAGACGACGGATCCGCCGCATTAGACCGGCTGCGATTGCCGTCGGGCTGAGCGCCATTTGCCTGATTGCCATTTTCTTGATTCCAAGTGAATCGAATCCGGTTTTCCAGAATTTCTTCAGCGCACTGTTTGGTTTCTTCCTCGGGTTGGCCTCCTCGGCATATGAGAAGTTCCGCAAATGGGCCGAACGAGTCAATCAGACCATGAAAGACGCTGAAGGAAGTATGCCGATATGGGAAGCCATATATAAGAATTCCATATTCTACGATGAATGCTTCATAACGCTTCCGGCGGCACGCGTATCCCCAACCTGGGCACAAAGAGCATGGATTAAAATCAGGTTCCCCTCATTGTCACGCAAATGGCATAAATACTTTCGCAACGGAATGACCGAACCTGGTTTGCAGCCATTATCCAATGAGAGGAAACGCAGAAAGCGGCTTCATTACCTGGAGTCGCTAAGCCGATGCGTCTTCATGCTCGAACCGTATCAGGCGACTCTTGATTATCTACTGGACTATTCGGATAAGATCCTCGGGGAGAAAATTCGTCAGGATAAAATCCTAAAGGGATATCTTCAGCCTGTCGGAGGAATCTACATTTACCAAAAAAATGTAGGTAAATGACGCATGCCAAGATACCGGAATACGGAAATACCGAAAAAACGAGATAACGGAATCGGTTTCAGCCCCCGGAATCCATCACCGTACGCCCCTTACCGAAGAGATGGTCGAACAGCTTCTGGCGAGGGGCAGAACTGTCAACAGCAGCAAGCACCAGACCATGCTTGCCATCGCTGCCATTAAAAATGACGACACGGACGACATCGTACAGAAGAAAATACAGATGACCGCAAAGTTCGTGGACGACTTCGCGACGGTTGCCAGGACATAGGCGAACGGGCAGTCCCAGCCCCTCGCTCAACGCCTCCACCGTGATGATGAACCGTATCGGACATTCCTCGGACATGAGATCCACGTCTTTGAGCTCGTCCACGTTGCCGGTGTTGTATGGAGGATCGATGTAGATGCAATCCACTTTGCCTTCGTATTCGGGCAGCAGGGCCTTGAGTGCTTCGAGATTGTCCCCATGGATGACCATGTTGCCGCAATCGGATCCATGCGAATCCAAAACGCTCTTTTCAGGGATGCGTTCGAGTACACGGTACGGCACTTGAGGGTGGTATGCGACCACCTTGTTCTTCCCCATCCACTCCAAAGTCGGTGCTTTCGGCCTAATGGCTCATATGGCACCCAGGACCCTCGCAATCAATTCCGGCACTCTTGCCATCCCCGTCTTGCCGGGCAAGGTTCTGCCGCAGCGTGTCGCCGAACCTGTCCAGCAGATCCGTTTTGCTGCGAATGGCGTCCGGCTTCCGACGCAATCCCTCGACCAGTTCGATGAACGCGTGTTCCTCCTGTTCCACGCAGTCGAGGAACACGAAACAGAACGCCACGGGATCGCCGTCCACCTGCCAGGTCTCCAGACTGCGGGCATAGTCGCGCTTGGCGTCATACTTGATCGCCACGGGACGATAGCCGTGCTTCAGCAGCATGAAATTGAGCAGCTGGCGGCCGGTCCGCCCGTTGCCGTCCATGAACGGATGAATATTCTCGAACATCGCATGGAAGCCGGCGGCCCTGAGCAGCGGATGAGCGCCGCTCGCGTCCAGCCCGTCGATCAGGGCCCGCAGGTCGTCGCGGATCTCCAACGGATCGGCGGTCTTGACGCGGGTCGCGGTGATCCTCGCCAGATAACCGTAGGGGCGGAACGTGCCACGGGCGAACGGCTGCAGGTCCAGCGCCGTCACCTCATGGACGCGCCGGACCAGTTCCTCATCCAGTCTCCTCCCCTCCCGGGCGTATTCGCGCACGTAGGCCATGCCATCCGCGACACCGCGCGCCGCGAACACGTACCGCGCCGGCGAATCCGACGGGACGAACTCGCCCTCCAAAACCAGGGACGTGTCCTCCAAGGTCAGCGTGGATCCCTCTATGGCGTTCGAATTGTAGGTGTAGCGCACCAGCCAGTCGCGGTCGTAATCCGCCAGCGCCATGTCCTCGACGCCGTCCAAGGGTTCCAGCGCGCGGGCACGGTCCTTCAGCACGTCGATTCGTCGCAGGCGTTCGGCGATTCCCGGCTCGCGCTCAAAGCCGAGCAGTTCCTCGGGCAGTTCCTGTATGCGCTGCGATAACTCGGGATTGGCCATCATGTCCCTCTTTCTGTGTTCCGGTTGCAAAGTCCATTATTCCAGCCGCGGTTCGTTCCGTCCTGCGGCCTGCATGTCATAGGGAGGCGCGCCGGCCGTCCCGGGTCGATTCGAACGCCGCGGCCACCTCTTCCGATACCGGCATGCACATCGTCACCCTGCCGGTTTCCTGCGCGGCGGCACGTTTCATGGCGCGACGTTCGGCCCTGGTGGGCCGTTCGAGAATCCACTCGGCGAACGCGCGGATAAGGATGGACGCGACGATCACGCCGATGGATCCCCAGAAGCACGGGACAAAGTCCGGCTTGGAGTGGTCGTACCAGAACCAGACGATCAACGCGAGGATCAGCGCCAGTCCGGCGGCCAGGGCGGCGAGCTTGTGGAACACGAGGGCGAGCGTGCGGATGGGATGCGTGACCAGCCCCACCGCCAACGCGACGACGACGAGCAGTGCGACGAAGCCCGCGGCGATGATGGCGATGCCCAGGTATATCGCGAGCATATAGAGTCCGAACATGATCGGCCTTCCTTCTCTCTTCTATTCCGTTTCTTCGGGCAGATAGGTGTAGTCGACGGCGACGCCCTCCGCCTCAAGCAGCACGGCCGCCTCGCGCACGGCGGCGGCATGCCGTTTCACGGACGCCTCGGCCTTGATCCAGTCGGGCATGTCGTCGGGCAGGTTGGAGACGCGCGAGAACGAGAGCGTGGCCCGCGCCTCCCCCCTGTGCCGTTCCACGATGGCCGCGACGGCGCGCCTGTGCTCGGCGAGATAGTGTTCGAGCATCTCCCGCATCCTCCCCGAGGGTTGGATCCGGTATTTCTCCGACTCGTATTTCTTGACCATGTCCACGGTGAGGTTCGCAAGCACGGCCGCGTCGTGCTGGGTCATGCCGATGCGTTCGCGCGTCGCGCGCATCCACGCCTTGGCCTCGCTCCAATCCTCTTTTGCCATGGCCCCTCCCGGATATAAGAAAGCCGGATCCGCCTGCGCGAACCGTGATTATACTTTTAGTATAATAGAGGTTTTCTACAGGGCGGACCCGGCGTTTCCCGGGACGCGGCCGTGGCCGCGCCCCGGTTTCGTCACTCGGTCGGCATCGATGGATTATCGTCGACCGTGGCCTTGCGCTGCCGGTCGAGCATCTGCTGCTGGATCAGGACGCTGTTGGTCTGGGCCGTGTACTGCTTCTGGGCCATGTCCATGCTTTCCTGGTGGCGTTGTCCCTCGACGTCGGCGAAGACGAGCCGCTGGATGTTCTGCGCGAGCTGCATGAGCTTGTCCTTTTCGAGGATGGACACCTTGACGCTGTTCCTGCCGCCGGCCTGGTTGACGAAGTCGAGCTGCGCGCTCATCGTGTTCGCCAGGTTCGCGGCCGCGAGCAGGAGGAACAGGATCCCCACAAGCGCGCTGCTCGAAAGGAACGAGAGTCCGGCGACGAGGAAGACGGCGCCCCAGACGAAGCTACCGAGGTTGAACTTCGTGTTCGTGTCCACGGACGCGATGCTGCGCAGCGGGATCGTCTGCGTGGACGAGCCGAGCGGGATCACGCCCAGCAGGGTGTTCGGGCTCTTGTACATCACGCGCATGTTGCTCGCGGCGACGCTGGTCTTGAGCCAGAAGAGCACCACGGACGGGCTGAACCGGTCGCCGATGACGTCGGTCTCCCCCGTCGCGTAGGTGAATTCGGTCATGGTCTGCTGTGTCTCCGTCATTTCTTTTTCCTTTCCTTGTTGTTATTGCCGAAGTCGAAGGCGACGCCCTTGTCCTTGTCGATGACGAGCGCGGCGTCAAACGTGCCGCCCTTCCTCGAGGTGAAGCCCTTGAGGCTGACCTTCCGGCCGTCGAGCAGCCTGCGCATGGTCGTGTCGGCGATGGTCTTGCCGGCCACGGTCGTCCAGGCGCGCCAGCCGCATCCCTCCGTGGTCCTCCATGTACCGTCGGATTGTTTCTCGCGCCGGTTGGTGGAGCATTGGAACACCTTGCCCGTTTTGACGACGGGCTTGCCGCAGCGCGGGCAGCCGCCGAACGATTCCGTGTTCCGCGTCTTCGCCTGCACATGGTCCTGCCGGACGGTGGTCTGCGCGTCGGCCGGTATGCGCGCGGCGAGGTCGCGGAACTCCGTTTCGACCTGCGAGGCGTCCGCCTGTCCGTGTTCGACCTCCGAGAGGCGTCGTTCCATGTCGGCGGTCAATGCCACGTCCTTGAGCTTCGGGGCGACCACGTCGATCAGGGAACGGCCCTGGTCCGTGGAGCGCAGCTGCTTGCCCTTGCGGTCCACGTATCCGGTGCGGATCAGCTTCTCGATCACGTCGGCGCGCGTGGCCGGGGTGCCGATGCCTCCCGAGTGGGATTCGTCGTCGTCCAATGCGGCCTTGAGGTCCTTGTCCTCCACCCAGCGGCTGGCGTGTTCCATCGCGGCGAGCAGCGTCGCCTCGGTGAACGGCTTCGGCGGTTTCGTCTTTCCCTCGGACAATGTCGCGCCGCATTGCGGGACGAGTGCGATGGAGACCCCGTCGGTGAGGTTCACGGGGATGATGTTGCCCGCGGCCTCGTCCTCCTCGCCATGGTCCTCCTGCGGGGCGGCATGCTCGATGGCGTGCCAGCCGAGGGAGACGGGCTGGTCGGAACGGCTGGTGAAACGGCATTCGCCCTCGGGTAGAAGTCGGCCTTCGTCCGGATGTTTCTCGCACCAATGCGGGTCGATGTTCGCGACGACGTTCGTCACGTCGTGCACGTAGTCGTCGCCCACGGCCTCCCACATGCGTCGCACCACGCGCGTCAGCACGAGACGTTCGTCGTCGCCGAGCTCGTCGAGCGTCGCCTTGTCGGCCTGCATGGTGGGAAGGATGGCAGTGTGGCCGGCCACCTTCGCGTCGTTCACGGTCAGTTCGAGTCGCGGCCGTTCAGGTTTCGTGTCCGGTTCGATGAAACCGGCGGCGAGGCGGTCGCCTTCGGTGAGGCCGCGCAGCGTGTCCAGGTCGTCGTGCGTGATGTACTGCGAGTCGGTGCGCGGATACGTCGCCAGTTTTTTCTCATACAGGGATTGCAAGGCGGCCAGGGTGCGGGCGGCGGTCAGGCCGTGCAGCCGGCTCATGTCCTTCTGCAATCCGGTCAGGTCGTACAGGCGGGGCGGCGCGTCGTGCTGCTGTTTGCGGCCGGCTGCGAGGATCATGAAGGCGAAGTCGTCCGAGTTGACGATCCGCAGCAGGGTCTCGGCGTCCTCCCGCTTGTCCAGGCGTTCGCCGGCCAGCTTCCATCCGCCCATCGGGGCGACGACCTTCCAGTACGGTCGGGCCACGTGGCCGGCGATTTGCCGGTCGCGGTCCACGATCATGGCGAGCGTGGGCGTCTGCACGCGGCCGACGGTGAACCGCGCGTTGTAGACGAGCGAATAGGCGCGTGAAGCGTTCATGCCGATGAGCCAGTCGGCCTTCGCGCGGATCATCGCCGAATCGGCGAGCCCCTGGTATTCCGTCTCGTCCTTCATGGACGCGAGGGCGTCGCGGATGGCGTCCTCCTCCAGGCTCGCGACCCACAGGCGTCGCATCGGCTTGGAGGCTCCTACATGCGTCACGATCCGACGGAAGATGGCCTCGCCCTCACGGTCGGGGTCGCATGCGTCGACAAGCATGTCGACGTCGCCGCGGCGCATCAGTCCCGCGACGACCTTGTACTGGCGGTCTGCGCCCTTGTCCCGGCTGACCTTCTATTGCCAGTCGGGTGTCGGGTCGATGGGCAACGTGTCGAGGCTCCACCTGTCCCAGTCGTGGTCCTTGTATTCGTCGGGCGCGGCCAGGTCGACGAGGTGGCCCTGCGCCCAGGTGACCAGGTCGTCGCCGACCTCGATGTAGCCGTCATGCTTTTCCGTATGCCCGCCGAGCGCCTGGGCGATGGCTTGGCCGACCGAATGCTTCTCGGCGATGATCAATCGCATCCCGCATCACTTCCGATCATCAGTAGTTGCCGGACGCCCATGCGGGCCGTCCGTCATCCGAAGTGCCGGGTTCGGCGGCGTCCTGCGGGGCGGTTTCGTCGTCCGCCTCCTGGACGTCGGATCCGGTCGTCTCCGGATCCGATTCGGCGACGGTTTCCGGTTCGGGTTCGGCGGGCGGGGTTTTCCTTCCGCCCGGCACGGCGACGAGCTCGCCCTTCGCGTCGAACGCGACGTTTTTTCGGTTCCGGTCATTGCCAGCTTGTCCGCGATCATCGTCCGGCTCATGCCGGGGAACGCCTTCTCGAATTGTCTCGCCGCGTCGCGCAGCGCCTGTGCGCTTTTGCGGAAGTTGTCGAGGCGGTTGTCGAACTTCTTCGCCGCCGTCTCCTTGCGTTTGAACGACTCGCGTTCGTCGCGCAGGAAGTCGTCCACGTAATCGGATGCCATGGTCGTGTTCCTTTCCAGTCTTGTTTTCATCGGTTCCCGGTTTCGAGCCGGCTGGAACCATGTTCACGCGATCGGCCGCACGCCGGTTTGGACAGTCGGGCTCCGCCAGGATCACACGCTTGTGATCCTGGCTTCGCCGGAAACGGAGCGCGGCCCTGGGCCGCGCGCTATCTTCGCCGACCCTTCCGGGATTTCCAGGCGTCGACGCCTGGAAGGGAACGGTCGGCCGGCCATGGTTCATCATCGCAGCCCCCGCGCCCGCGTCTTCGGACCTGCGTGTTCCGCACCTCGCTTCGAGAGGGCTTCGCCCGATTATTCCGAAGCGGGCACGGCCCACGCGTCCTCCACCGCGCGGCGGGACCGCGAGGCTGCCCCATGTCCGGCGAAAGGAAAACAGGAACGCCGGCAGGACATTGAAGGAGCGAACCATGCAGATGGAATCGATGGAACTGCAGCACGTCGTCTTCGAGACCGAAGAGAAGGGACGCGTCGACGCGATGTGGAGCGACGTGCGTCTCCACGCGGGCGACATTCCCGACGGATGGCACTGCTACGCCGTCAGGGGCGGCGACGGTGGATGGCCGCCATGCAGCATCGAGAAAACAGTATGGGTCAACCACGCGGGCGACATCATCACGCCCGACGACCTCGACCCGCTGCTCGAAAGGAACGGGTGGATGCTCGTCATCAGGGACTGGTGGTTCACCGACGAGCCGTTCGAGCGTGCGGAATGAAAGGAGACATGGACATGAAGGAGAAGAACAGGGCCGAGGAATGGTTCCGGGCCAAACACGACGAGCTCGCCGGGACGGCGCGTGCCAGCCTCGCCGCACACGACTTGGAACCCGGACAGGAGGCCTACCATCTGGACAGCCTCCACTATGCGACCGCCGAACAGATGGAGGCCATATGCCCGACGGGCATCGACTTCGACCGGTACGCGACTCTGGCGAACGGCAGCGTCGGATACGACGAGGCCGACGCGCATTGGGCCGACGCGGCATGGTGGGACGAACAGGCGCGAGCCATGTGGGACGAGGTCGACGACATTCCCGACGACGGGTTCTACTGGACAAGCGTCGAAGACTAAAACGTCATCGCCGTTCCCGGACCCGACAGGGCGTCGCCGTGGCACGGAGGCCACGTCTCGCCGACGGGAAACGGAGCACGGCACCAATGCCGCGCGCATCCCGAGGATTTTCTTTTGACCGGCCGGCTGACGCCTTGATCATAGCGGCACGCGGAACCCGTCAACGCCCGCGCAGCGAAACCCGTGGTTTCGACGCGTTCTCATGACGGAACCCGCTACCACCGCTAGCGCTTTCGCTTGACCATCCGGTCAAAAGAAAAATATCCTAGAATGGAAGACAACGAAAACAAGGAGGCGGACATGCCGGTCATCAGCATGTTCTTCGGAATCATCATCACCATGAACGCGGACGACCATGTTCCGCCGCACATCCACGCCAGATACCAAGGACATGAAGCGTCCTTCACCTTCGATGGCAATCTGCTCAAGGGAGACCTCCCGCGCAAGCAGCGCAAACTGGTCGAGGCATGGGTGCTGCTGCATGCCGAAGAGCTGGAAGCCGACTGGGAGCTGGCCTTCAACCTCGAGCACCCATTCAGAATCGACCCGCTACGCTAACAAGGAGGCAACGGACATGACCATCGACTATTCAATCAAAGTGACCCAATGCGAGCCCATGCCTGGCTACAAGCTCAAGGTCACCTGCTCCGACGGCGCGACCGGAATCTTCGACATGTCCCGATACGTCGACCGCGGCATGTTCAAACCGCTCAAGGACCCGCAGACGTTCGACCGCGTGCGACTCGCGTTCGGCGTGCCCTCATGGCCCGGAGACATCGACATCGCCGCGGAACGCGTCCGCTCCGACATGCAAATCATCTAGGAGCCCGCGCGCCCTGCCCCGACCGTCATCAAGACGGCCGGGCTTTTTCATGCCCGTATGCATGACGGACATGACGCGCCACCAACGACTCACCGGCCCCGCGATTTTTTCGCGGGGCCTTTTCGTTTCCCGTGCTCCGAGTGTCCAAACCCGCCGCTGTTTCCACGACGGACGATTGGCGTAAGACACCGGCCTTCCCTTCAAGGCCATGGGCGAAAGGAGCGAGGGGTGAACGCGATAATCCTTCACGGCATTGCGCAATCATGCCGTGCGAAATCGCTCCCAATCCATGAAATGGATATGGGAGTAGCAAGCGACGTGATTGGATATCCAATCACTCGATTCGCGATGCGAATCAGCTTGCCGGGAAGACCCATGCCCCATGGTCGGCGGAGCCTCCAGACCGCTCGCGCGGCATCACAGAAAACCCGTCCCCACACCTCACACGGAGGCGTGGAATGAGCCGGGCCGAGAACAGGACGCACTGCGTCGAGAAGATCATCAGGTTCACGCCGGACGAGTGGGAGCGGGTGCGGAAGCTGTATGAGGAGCTGACCAGGTACGCGCCGGAGCACCGGTCGTTCAGCTCCTACGCGCGCAGGATGCTGTCCGAACGGCGCATCCACGTCACCGAGATCAGACCGTTGACGGACCCCGAGCCGATCGCGCGCGAGATCGACCGCATCGGCGTGAACGTCAACCAGATAGCCCACTGGGCCAACGCGAACGAGCACATCACGCCCGCCCAGGTGGAGGAGATCCGCGCGTCGTTCGACCGTATCGAGCGTCTACTCGGCGACCTGTTCGCCGACAGGCGCGAAGCCGAGCAGGACGTGTGAGCATGGCGGTGGTCAAGCTCGGCAAACCCGTGAAATCGAATCTCGGCGGGCCCAACGGGGCGATGGCGTACATCATCAAACCCGCCAAGACCGACGGCGGAAGACTGGTCAGTTCCAACTACGAGCGGACCAGGACGGACTACGACGCGCTGACCGAAGGCATGCTCGACGACAACCGCAGGTCGCCGAAAGGCATCCGGAAGGACAGCCGGCTGGCCTACCACATCAAGCTCAGCTTCAGTCCCAAGGACCCCGTGACGCCCGAGCAGGTGCACGAGCTCGGTGTGGAGTTCGCGCGCCGGATCACGGGCGGCGAATACAAGTTCGTGGTCGCCACGCACACCGACCGGCACCACCTGCACGACCACATCATGGTGTGCGCCGCGTCCCGGTACGGGAAGCATCTGAAGGCCGAGCTGCCCAAGGACATCATCGACCAGTGGCGCGCGGTCAGCGACGAGATATGCCGCCGCGAGGGGCTGAGCGTCGTGTTCAACCCCGTCGTGGAGGAACAGACGCGCAAGATGCGTGGCGGCGAGACAGCCGCCGGCGACGCCGGAACGTCGCCGGCGCGCGATCCCGAACACGACGATGAAGCATCCGCGCGGAGCGCGAACGAACCGGAGGCGAAGGCGCGGAAAACCACGGTCGGGGAGCCGTTGGAGCGCCGGTATGGCATGTCGATGGAGGAGATCTACGCGTCCGCGAAGGGTCTGGGAACCAAGGACCGGATCCGCATGCTGATCGACCTGACCTCGTCCACGACGGAGAACTTCGAGGACTGGAAGGACATGCTCGACATCCGAGGCGTCGGTGTCGAGGTCCGCGGCCGGCACCTCACATACACGCTCAAGGACACCGGCTTCAAGGTCCGCGACGCGAAACTCGGCCAAGCATACGACATGACGAACATCATGGCCGGACTGCAAAGCACGCCCGTCATCCCCATCACGTTCAACCGCCGGCTCGTCGCCAAACAGACCAGGAAGACGGTCACCGTGTGGCTGCCCGGCACCCACCGGAAGAAGAAGATCACTTTCGACGCGAAGCGCCTCATCGACGACGGCGGCTCCACGCTGCGCGCGTTCCTGCCCCGCGACCGCGACCAGATCATCCTCGACCCGTCCAACCGGTACGCCGGCAAGACCCCGACGCCCGGCCTCTACCAGTGGTTCGGCGAGCCCACGAGCCGGCTCGAACCACTGACCTCGCCCGAACGGCTGCCTCTCAGATACGGGGTGAGCCCCGCCCAACAGCGGTACTACCAGGCTCAGGCAAGACGCCTCGACCGTCTCGCCGGCGAGGCGAAGGCGCTGAACGCGGCGATCCGATGGACCCGCCTCGCGGGCGGCGACAGCGCCAAGGGACTCAGTCTGCTAAGTGCGAAGGTCCGCGAATCACACGACGAGCTCCAGTCCGCCGTCATCGCGTTGCACGACGCGATCCAACGCGGCGACCCCGACCTCGTGGCCGAGACGCGCGGCGAGATGGAACGCCGCGAGGCCCTGTGCGACCGGTACGAGAGCGAACTGTCCGCCATCGAACGCGAGATCCACACGACCCGCGACCGCGAGCAGACGGAGACCGAACAGCGCGAACGGCAGCAACAGCAGCACAAGCGTGGACGGTCCATCTGAACCGCCCAGGAAACACCAACCAACAAACAGAAAGGAAACCGCAATGCCAATCGAGGAACAGGCTGAGGAGAAGATCCAGAACGCCGTCCAGACCATCATCACCGGAGGAGCGAAGCTCATGCTCAGAATCCCCAAGGGCGTGGCCATGGCGCTGCTCCGCTCCGGCATGAAACTCGCAAAGACCGGCGTGCACGCCGCGGGCGCGGCCGTGAAAGACGGGATCGACAGCGGCGAGATGTCCGAGAAACGATTGCAAAGGAAGAAGGACGGCGACCTGCACGAGCTGCAACTCGACGACTCGACCATGCGCGAGGTGCAGCACAGCCTCAAGCAAGCCGGCATCGACTACCACCTCGAACGCACCGACCAGGGCCAATTCATCCTGCACTTCGCCGGCAGGGACGAGGACCACGTCCGCCACGCCGTGCAACGCGCGTTCAAGAACATGGGCCTGGACATCGCCGACGAAGACTTCACCGTCGAGCAGACGGAACAGCAGGAACGGACGACGGAACAGACCCGCAACGAACCGGAAACCCCGACGCGGGAGACACCCGTCGAACCGGCCGCGAAGCCCCTGCCGACACAACGCATCGCATGGGACTTCGTGGACCCGGAGGTCATGGAGATGGCCGCGAACAGCCTCGCCGCCCGCCACCCCGAACTCTCATGGGACAAGCTCATGGGCGACACGACATGGAACGAGCAGACCAGACGCGACTTCGCCGACCGGATCATCGGCAAGGCCGCCGCCGACCCGACATTGCGCGACGAGCTCGACACCATCCTGCGAGACGACTACGGGCAGGGCGCGCAAACCCAGGAGCAGAACCGTGCGCAGACACCCGAGCCAAGCCGGGAGACGCCGGCAACGGAGCCGGAACCCACGCCGGCCGAAACCCAGTCGAAGGACCCGCAACAGCAGACGCAAGCCAGAACCAATGGCCCCAAGCCGGCCGGCAAAGCGCAGAAGCCGAAGCCGATCCGATCGAAGAAGGCACTGCTCGAACGGTTCAAGACCCGGCTCAACGAGAACCTCGCCGAACAGAAGAACCACATGCCACCCACCCAGAACAGGAACCGCACGCCCCGCAAGGGCCGCTGAAAGGAAACCACAATGAACCAGCAGGAACAGGCGACGAAACGCGCCGCGATCTTCCAGGACACCATCAACGGAACCAACGACCCGACCCCATGGCCGGTGACCATGTGGGCCTCGTCCGGCGACACGATCTGGACGGCCGGCACGACAAGGACGGCCGGCGAGGATTCGGTGGGCATGATCTACGATCCGGGAGACATCATCGCGCACCGGAACACAATCGCCGGCGACGTGACCCGCGCCACCGAATCCTTCGCCATCAGACCGACGGACGGGCAGAGCCCGATGGACGCGATGCTCGCGGGCATCGAACAATGGAACCACCGCCATCCCGACCGGTGGGACACCGTGATCACGCCGGGCGAGTACCGCATGACGGATCCGACGACCAGCCGGCCGCTCCCGATGGGGTGGAGTGCCAGCCTCGCCGTGGCCGCGTCCGCGGCGGGCCGGCTCGACCCCGACCTGCTCCAGGCCAGCCTCATGCAGAACGCGGTCGAGCACGAGCCTCGCCCCTGCGTGTTCTTCCTGGAGGACAACGGGTACGACCTCATGGTCTTCTCCTGGCATCGGAACCAGCAGGGACTGTTCGACGCGATGAGCTTCAAGCATCTGCAATACGACGACCTGAGCATGCAGGTCACGACCATCAGCCACAGCGAGGACATGAGCGAGTCCTTCCCCGCCAAAACCATGAGCGACGGCGAACTGCTCACCCAAAGCCGCATCTACCGGGACGAATACCAGCACTGGCGCGAACAGGACGGCGGACCAGTCGCCCACGGCATGACCGGCCGCGTCATGCGCAGCGGACTGCTCAAACCAGGACTGGAACAGAAGCCACTGCTGAACCTGAACGACGGTCGACATGCCCCGGACTGGGACGAGTTCACCGACCAGGCCGCCATCTCGATCCTCCAGGGCCGCCCCGTCTCACCGACGCCAGCACTCCCCCCGCAGGAGCGGCCCGGACGGTCCGCCGATCCCGCGGACGAGACGCCGGAACGGCAGGAACCGGCGCACGCGACCACGGCCACGAGACAGGTCTGGCCGAACGCGTGGGTGGCGAACAGGCTCGCACACACCTATATATTGCACGCGAAGGACGGACGCGACTGGCCGAAGATGATCGTCGGACTCCCCCGCGGCACCGCCATCGACGGACAGGACCTGACCGGCTGGGCCACCGACATGTTCATGAGCGGCAAGAACCAAAAGCAGAAGAACGAGGGACGGGCCGTCAACCTCAGATTCAGACCCGGCACCCCGGTCGAACTGTTCACCGGCCGCGGCGCGGAACGCCGCACCGTGCAGGTCGACCCGCAGACGCTCGTCCAGGCAATCATCGACGCGCAGAAGCGCAACCGCGACGCCGAGGAGACGCTCGACACGGCATCGGTGGAACTCGCCTCGAAAACCGTGGAGGAATCCTGGCCGCAAATCAGTCGCATGCAGGGCCGGTTCACGGAATACCAGCGCGCTGGCACGTACAAGCCGGTCGTCGCAATGAAATGGGCGCGCCGACTCGTCGACCGGACCGCCGAAACGGACGAAGGACGGTGGACCAACCGCCAACGCCGCCAGGCCGCCGGACTGCTCATCCAGGAACTCGCCGGCACACAGGAACCGACGCAGGACAGAGACAAAACGGCGAGCCGGCCAACCGTCGAACAGGACGCGGAGGCGACGGACACGCCACGGAAAACGGAGCCGACCACGTCGACGGAACAGGGACGGGACCACGACGAAGCCGGCTCGCCGGCCCTGGCCGCCGTCACAGAGACGAAAGCCGAATCACCGGAGACGACGAGGCACGACAAACCGGAACGACGGCACACGGACCTGAAGTCAACGCTTGGCCGGTTCCGGACCAGGCTCAGGGAGAACCTCGACGGACTCAACACAGCCATGCCCGCACCCGGCCTCGACCAGCTGGACGAACCCACGCCGGAACGAGGCCGCGACCTCGACCGGTCGGAACCGGAACGCCCGGCGCCCGAGCGGGAGCAGCCCGCGTCCAAGTGCCACGGACTGGGACTGTAGGCCCCACACCCACTGTAGGGGCGGCGCGCTTCCGCGTCGCCCTGCATTCATTCCACACGAAGGAACAGAGGACACGCATGACAACAGAAGCAAACGACCGGCCGGAACCCGTCATCTGGTTCGAGGGCACTCTCATCAGGGATCCGCAGCCGCACGGAGGGCAGGACGACTGGCTGCTCGAGACACTGGCCGATGCCGACGGGCCGAAGATCACCATCCATGCCAGCGGCGAGGATCACTCGGCGAACATCCGCGACAACGCGCACAGGGGATCTCGCCTCATAGTCAAAGGCACCGCGGGAGACGAGGGTTCCGGCGTCGATATCGAGGCCACGAGCCTCGCGGTCGATCCCAGCCACGCCGAGCCGGACGGGGAGCAATGACACGGACCACCGTCAGCGGGATCAGACCGGACAAGACCGGCACCGGCGAATGGATCGACATCAACAGTCACGTCGGCCGGCTCATGTCCACGATCATGGCCGGCGGCCGACCATTCAGCATCGACGCCGACCCGGCCGGCATGACCATCGTCACGCCCCTCCCACCCCCGGCAGCCGGCCCGGACACGGAAGCGGCCGGCGGGGACGACTCCAAGACCGGAACGGACCCGGACGAAGGGCGGATCACCAGCAGGAAGACGCTGTACGAGCGGTTCAAGACCCGACTCAACGAGAACCTCGACGAAAGAAAACAATAGAAAGGAACAACCATGGAACGAATAAGAGGAATCGTCATCAAGACATTGACTATCCTCGCGGGATTCTGGCTCGCCGATCTCGCGGCCGCCCGCGTCCAGGCCGGCATCGCCGCCGGCGAAGACATGGAACGGATCATGGACGGCATGACGACCATGCTCCAGCACCCGACCGCCCTGGGATTTGACCGGACCAGTCTCCTGTGCGGTCTTGTCGGCGCGTGTGCGGTCGGCCTGTTCCACCTCTACCGGTGGAGCATGAGCCAACGCAACTGGCGCGAAGGCGAGGAATACGGCTCCGCGCGCTGGTCCACCAGCCGGGAGATGGCACCATACACCGACAGCGACACCAGGCAGAACCTCCAGATGACGGCCACCGAGGGCCTGAGCCTCGACGCCCCGGCCACGCGCCGAAACCTCAACACCGCCGTAATCGGCGGATCCGGTTCAGGCAAGACCGCCACGCACGTCATCCCCAACATCCTCAAGGGCAGCATGAACTACGCGTGCACCGACCCGAAGGGCGAACTCTACGCGAAGACCAGCGGAAAACTGAAGAAGATGGGCTACACGGTCAAACAGCTCGACCTGGTGGACCTGACCAGCGAGACGAAATTCAACCCCATGCGCTACATCGACCCCGACAAGCCCGACGTGGCAATCATGCGCCTGGTCACCAACATCATGGACAACACCAACGGTTCCACACCCAAGGAGCACCAGACCGACGACTTCTGGACCAAATCCGAACGCAGCCTGCTGACCGCACTCACCGCGTTCGTCTACTACCTGCCCGACGACATCCTCAAGGACTGCCTGAACATCGACTCCGGCCAGACCCTCAACGCGGTCGCCGACATGCGCGATCTGCTCGAAGCCAGCGAACAGGACGAGACCAAGGAAAGTCAGGTCGACGCCGTCGCCCGGACCGCCACGGAGATCTACGAGGAGACCCGCGCCGAATGGGAGCGCGAGGGCGCAGACCACGACGACCCGGACCTGCGGGAGGCATGGAGGCTCGCCCAGGGCCTGAAGTTCGCGGCCCGCCAGTACCGGCCCTTCACCCAGGGCGCGGGAGAGACCAAGAAGGGCATCATCATCAGCCTCGGCGTGCGCCTCGCCCCATTGACAGTCGGTCCGGTCCGGGAGATCCTCTCCGACGACAACCTCGGCATCGACCGGATCGGCGGATACCAGGACGAGTACAAGGGCGGATACCAGCATCCCAACAAAAAGACGGCCATATTCCTCGCCCTGCCCGACGAGGACCCGACCTTCAACTTTTTGGCCGCGATCTTCTACCAATGCCTGTTCGACAGCATCATCCGCCGCTGCCGCACCTACCCCGGCGAATGCCTCGCCACGCCATTGCACTGCTTCCTCGACGAGTTCGCCAACGTGGGACGCATCCCGAACTTCGACAAGCTCGTCGCCACGATCCGCTCGCGCAAGGTCAGCGTCAGCATCATCCTTCAGACCATCGCCCAGCTCAAGACGATGTACAAGGACTCGTGGGAGACCATCGTGGGCAACTGTGATTCGGTGCTGTTCCTCGGCGGCAACGAGCAGTCCACCACCGAATGGCTCAGCAAGCTGCTCGGCAAGGAGACCATCGACATCCGCACCACCAGCGACTCTAAGGGCGTGTCCGGCAGCCACACCACCAACTACCAGCGCACCGGACGCGAACTCCTCACGCCAGACGAGCTCGCGCAATTGGACAACGACAAATGCATCTACAACCTGCGAGGACTGCACCCGTTCCTCAGCCGCAAGGCATGGCCCGGAACCACCATCGCCAGACCGAAATCCACGCTCAAGCACTCCAAAGAATGGAAGGCAGCGGCATGAAGCCCAACACCTACACCCTCAACATAGACCAATGGAAATTCATCGTCTTCACAGATTTGGACCGCATGGACCGAACGTCATTCGTCTCCATCGCCCCGGGAATCGCCGTCAGAGCCGACTATTGCATCCGCGCAATGGAGGATCGCATCGGGGAATACGACATCGGCGCATCGTGCTGCGGAACTGCGAGATCGGCACCACACGCGAACTTAAAATCAGAGACATCGCGCGGCTGCCCATCGAGCAGATCATCCGCTCCTACCATCCCCCTCTGTGGTCCTATGAGATCACGGACAGCGGGACCAATATCTTCGGCCCGCTGCCGGATTGGGAACATGGCGTGCTGAGCAGCGTTGATTTCCCCGCACTCCGAGAGCAAGGGCCCACGCCCGATACCCTGAAATGGGCTTCACAAGTCTATTCGGTCGCTCAGCTCAACAAAGGTCCCGCAACGAAACGTTTGACGGAAATCTTCGGAATCCCCCTGCGGACGGCCTCACATTGGCTGACGCTCATGAAAGAGCGCGTTCCCGAATCAGTTTCCATGAAGCTCCCGTCACCCATCACCATTCTCGATTGTCAGAATGTGTAACCGCGACGGCCCAAACGAAGAAGACGGTTAAACGCAGCTAACGATACAAGCCGACTACGTTTAGCCGTGTAAACGAGGGAGACTTTGACATGGCGGTCGTCCTACCGGGTCAGAGCCCAGGATCGCTGCCGGGCAAGCCGAAGTCCTCATCAGACGGTGCCGGCACGGACCATCCCGGCGAGGCTCCGCCCGTATTGGTGGAGGACGACGAGCCTCCCGAAGACGGACGTCGAACGGTTTCGGAACCGAATCCGGAACTTCCTTGGGATTGGGATTGGCTTCCTCCCGAATATGAGGGTGTTTGCCGCTGTGGAACCGATTGGGATTGCGATGCCTGCGCCTGCTGCGCGGCGGCCGCAGCGGCTTCCTGTTCTGCCTTGGCTTTCGCCTCCGCGTCGGCCTTTTCCTTCGCCATCTTCGATTCGTTGACCTCTTTCACGGCTTTTGCGATGGCGTCCGCGTCGCGTTTTTTGATGGCGTCCAGCAGGCTTGCGCGGGTCTTGTCGTCCGCCACCTTGCCGTCGGTCTGCTTGTACAGCGCGTTCGCGTCGTCCACGGTCTTGTCGAGTTTGCTGTCGGTGACGGCCTTGGCCGCGGTCTTGAGGTCGGTGAGACGGTTCTTGAGCTCTTTGGTCGTTCTGCGCAGCGACGCCGTGGTCCTGTCCAAGTCGGATGTGACGGCGTCGGGCGCGCAGGAACCCTTGATGGTGGACGTCTTTGCGTCCAGGAGCCGATTCAACGCATCAAGCGTCTTGGGATCCGCGACTTGGCCGCGACTGGTGTCCTTCAATAGTCTGGAGGCTTTGGCCGTGGTCCTGTCCAGGTCGGACTGGACGGTCTTGCGTGTCGCTTCGGCCGAGTCGCATGCGCTGATTGCGGTCTCATGCGCCTCTTGCCGCATGGCAGCGGCACGGCGGTTTTTGATTTGCAGCCCCATCCAGGACACGGCGATGAGGCTCGCGGCCATGACGATCGCGACGAGCGCTTTCCCGACCGGGAAGACGCGACGCACCTTCAGATCGTCGGGGTCGGCCGAGTAGGTGACGGCCGACCCCGACGATTCCGCTTCCGGTATTGGAGGGATGTCCGCCGTATCCGATTCCAAGTCGGCGATTCGTTCGAGTGCGGCAAAATCGTCGTCGGCGTCCTTCAGGGCCTTCTCCACGGAATCGTCGGGAGGAGACTGCTCCGCCGGCGCAGACACGGGTTCCTGCCCCGGCTCGTCTTCCGGCGGCAGCGGCGCGGACGGTATGGCGACGCGACGGCGGCCGCGCATGGACGCGGGCGGCAGCGGCGCGGCACCGGCCGTGTCAAAGCCTTGCTCCTGCGCGGTATGCCACCAGTCGGCGAGCTCCGGCCACGCGTGTGGATGTTCGGCGATCAGGCGCATCCATGGACGCCAACCGGGCTCGTTGGCCATGGCGTACAGCTGGTCGACCGTAAGCTTGGGGCTGAGAATCGGCTCACCCGTCTTCCTGTCGATCCTGGTCATTCCTCTCCGCCCTCGTCTTTGATGAGGACTGGCTGATCCTGTTCGTTTGCCTTCATCACTTTTGTTCCTCTGGTTTGCCTTCATGCACCCGGTATCCGCCTTCCAATGGGCCCTTGACCGCCGCGCATCGCCAGCCGTCGTCAGTGAGCGTGTAGTCAAGCACCCAGGATGCCTCCAGCCCGGTGGATACGGCGCATGTCGCCACCCGCCGCCCCATGGACACGGGGAAGCCGGTGAACTCGGTCTCGGGCAATGGCTGCGGGGCTATGGATGATGCCGGTATGTCGAGGCCGGCGGCATCCGGCGTGAAGTATTCGCCTTCGAGTTGGCCTCGTTCGTCGCCCATGTAGACGCCGAGCGCTTTCGGCGCGAGGTCGGCGCACGGATCATCCTCCGTCGGCGTCGCCGGCTCGGTCTCTTCGTCTCCAGCCGTTTTTTGTCCGGGTTCGGTTTTCGTTCGCGGCCGGGCGACGGTGCTTTGCGTGTCCTCCGCGGTTCCGTTGCCGGCGCATATCACCGCGACGTTTCCTCCCAGGATGAGGAGCGCGACCGCAAATCCCGTCGCGGCGATGATCCTGTTCCTCTTTGGTTCCATGCTTGGTTTTCCTTTCAATGGATGTAGCGGACGCCATTTCCAGCTGTGGCCAGTTGGGAGGCGCTGATTTCGCGTGTGGATACGACGCCGAGGCCAAGCGCGTTGGACTCGCTGATCAGGATCGACCCGTCCCCGCGGACCTCCTCGACCATGGCGACATGCCCGTAGTCGGCGGACGCGCCCAATACTCCCGATTGGAACACGATGACGCTGCCGGCGGATGGGGAGCCGTCCACCGTGTAGCCGGCCGACGCCGCGGAACCTGCCCATGTGGCGGCGTTGCCCCACCCTGGTATCGGTTTTCCTATGTCGGCTCTTCTGGTCGCGGCCCACCAGGTGCACTGCCCCCATGGGTATCTCGTGTCCGGCGTGATGCCGGCCGTGGACACGATGCCGCCGGAGACCGTCAGTTTCGGTTCGAGGGAGCCGACCATGCCACCCTCGGCGGTCCCCGTTGCGGTGTATTTGGTCACTGCGAGTTCCTTGATCCGCCGCACATAGTTGATGGTTTCCTCGAAGGGCGGCACCATGCCGTATCTGAGCACGCTGCCCAGGCCAGCGTTGTACGCCGCGAGGGTCAGCTCCAACGTGTCGCCGGTCAGTTTCCCGGACTTCTTGGCCGTCTCGACCTGCGAGGCGAGGCCGCACATGTAGTTGCCCTGGCTCCAGATCGCGTCGTGCGGGTTCCAAATGTCGGCCTTGCCGTCTCCGTCGCCGTCCTTGCCCGCGGACGCCCATGTGGATGGCATGAACTGCGCAATGCCCTGCGCTCCGGCGGAGCTGCCGGCCTTCGGATTCCAATTGGACTCCTGGTCGATCTGGGCGGCGATGATGCTCGGCGTGACGACCTGGCAGATGGATCCGGCGCGGATCACGTCGGCCTCGTATTCCGCGGGCACGCCCGAGACCGTGGATTCGCTGGCGCTGGATCCCAGGAACGCGCCCATGACGGCCAGGAGCACGCCGAGCACCGCGAGCATGGCCGCGATGACGGGCATGATGGGAAGGCTGATGGAGGCGGCCCCCGCGATGACGCGGGATGCGGCCATGCGCACGAAGTTCGCGGCGGCGCGGGCGGCGCGCACGGCGGCCTGTCCGGTGGCTTTCGCTCCGCGTACCGCCTTGGCCGGCGAGCGGCGGTGCCGCCAGATGAATTTGGCCGACGAGTTGACGCCTTTCACGCCCGCGCGTGCCGCTTTGAAGGACAGGTCGCGTGTGGTGCTTCCCAGCTTCGACGCGAAGTCGTCGTCGGCAGCGGTGAGCCTCGCGCCGGCCTCGTCCATCCAGCCCATGCCGGTGGAACCCATCCGTTTGATGCTACGGCCGGCTTTCCCAAGGCCCGCGCCTATGTGCTTGCCGATCCGCTTGCTCGCCTTGCCTTTCGCGGCGAACTTGCCGATCTTCTCGCTGGGCTTCGCCTCGGACAGCGCCTTGGGTTTGCCGGCCGTCTTGCGCATTCCCCTGCCCGACCGCAGGGCGCGTTTGCCGCGGTTCATGATGCGCCGCGCCCTGCCGGCCGTCCAGCCCACGCCGTGCATGGTGGAGGACATGCCGTGCATGCCGGCGCGGCCCGCCATCTCGGCGGCGGTGTGGCCCATGGAGTCGGCGATGTCGGTCCGGTCCGTGCCGAACTGCGCGGTGCTGGACACCACGCCGGTGGCCGCGCGTCCGATGCGGGCGCGTGTGCCTCCGGCGTGGTGGGCTTGGGTTCCGCTCATGCGTTTACTTTCCTTCCTGGAAGGTCGTGGAGTACAGCCGGTAGAGGTCGCCGCCCGCGGGGATGCGACCGTCGAACGGCACGTAGGCGCTGCCGATCTTCATGAGCCCCTGGCCGGGCAGCACGCCGGTGAAGTACTGGCGCTGCTCCTCGCTCAGGGTCAGCAGCTCGCACAGGGCGTCCGCGTCGGTGCTGTTCTGGCTCAGGAGCATGAGGAAATCGCTGTTGGACAGCATCTCGCGCGCGTCCTGGAGGTCGAGGATCTCCTCGACGTTCTGCGTGATGCCGGTGACGCCGAGCCCGTATTTGCGGGCGCGCTTGTAGATGTCCTTGAACTGGGCGGCGGCGTACTGGTTGGAGAAGAAGCGGTGGAACTCGTCGACGTACAGCCAGGTGCGCCGCCCGTTGGCCTTGTTGCGGATGACGCGGTTCCACACCTGGTCGATGACGACCATCATGCCGAACGTGCGCAGCTCGCCGGACAGGCCGGACACGTCGAACACGGTGAACCGGTTGGACAGGTCCACGTTGGTCTGCCCGTTGAAGCCGCTCATGGAGCCGGTGATGTACGGGTTGAGCGCGTCGGCAAGGTACCGGCTCACCTGGTCGCCGCCCGCCTGCAATTCGTCGTGCAGGTCCTGCAATGTGGGCTGGACCACTCCCCCGCCCTGGTTGCGGTAACGCGTGTACAGGTTGCTGACGCACTGGTCGACGAGTCCCTTCTGGAGCGGGTCGAGGCCGTCGATGCCGCCTATGAGCGCGCCGATCATGGAGACCACGTTGTTGGTCTTGTCCTTGACGGGGTCGGAGGCCGAGTCGTCCTCCAGGACGATGTCCATCGGGTTGACGCGCGTACCGGTGCCGGCGCTGATCTGGATGATCTGTCCGCCGAACGCGGCCGCGAGGGCGAGGTATTCGCGTTCCGGGTCGATGACGATGACCTCGTCGTCACGGTTGAGGAACATGCCGGCGATCTCCTGTTTGACGGTGAAGGATTTGCCGCCGCCGGACGTGCCGAGCACGAATCCGTTGGAGTTCATGTGGCTGCGCCGGTCCGCAAGGATCGGGTTGCCGCTCCTCGCGTTGCTTCCGTAGAACAGGCCGTGCGGCTCGAACACCTCCTGCGTGGTGAACGGGATGAGGATGGCCGCGCTGTTCGTGGTCAGGGTGCGTTTCATGGGCAGAGGGTTGTTGCCCAGCGGCAGTTCGGCCGTCAGTCCCTCCATCTGCATGAACTTGAGGCTCTCGGCCGTGCAGGACTGCGCGTTGACCTTGGCCTTCACATTCCTGCACGCGACCTCCAGCTCCTCCTGGCTTGCCGCGGACACTCCGATCACGATGATCGAGTCCACGAGCCTCTGGTTGGCGGAGCGCAGCTCGTCGCGCAGTTGGCCGAGCTGTTCCTGCTGGTCGGCGAGGTCGTCGGGAAGGTCGTCGGGGTCGAGGCCCTGCTTGCGGTTCCTGCGCCGCTGGTCCATGATCTGCATCTTGACCTCGGCGTTCTTGCGGCGCACGAGCGTCATGCTTTCGCCGCGGTCCATGGGCGCGAGGTGGATGCTCACGTCGACGCGGGCGCGCAGTCCGGTCAGGTCGTTGACCAGCTGGTCGGACAGTTCCGGCGGCAGGCTGGACACCCACATGGTGCGGTGCAGGTATTTCGAGTCCAGGGATTCGATGTCCAGCTGGGTGGGATTTCGCGCGTCGATGCTCCACGGGCACACGAGGTCCTTGGTGTCGGGTTTGCCGGGCTGATGCTCGAAACGGTGTTCGTCGAACCGGAACTCCTCGCCGGGCCGGAGCACTTCGGCCATAAGGCGCAGCCGGTGCTCGCGGTCGAGCCGGGTGGCCTTGCATGCGTCGATGGAGCGCATCTGGCTGACGAGGTTGTTGCACAACGCGTTCAGGGTCGCGACGGCGGCCTGCTCGTCGCTTTCGCGGACGGTAACGGTCAGGGTCTTGACGGTGCTGGTGTTGCGGCTGACGGATTCGAGTTTGCCTTGGGCGAGGCGGTTGTAGTCGAGCCTGTAGTGGTCGAGGCCGTCGCCGGTCTCGTCCATCATCACGTCGGCGAGGATCTCGCGTACGCCGCGTGAGCGCGTGTAGGAGGCGATCTGCACGCTTTGCCCGGCCTCGAAGCTGTTGATGAGCTTGGCCCACCGGTCGATGATCTCCATCTGGTGGGATTCGGGGCTCAGCTGGTAGTTGATGTCCTGGAAGAGGATGGTGGCGCTCCACCGTCCGTCGTCCAGGCTGGCGATCCCGTTGCGCAGCATCGCGTCGTAGCCGATGAGCTGCTTGACGCCCTTCGGCAGACGCGTCGCCTTCTTTCTCCGCGCCTTCGCCCTGGCTTCGGCACCGCCTTCGGCCGGCGCGACCACCGGGGTCTTCTTCTTTCCGAACATTCCTCACCTTTCCTTGATCGTTGGTTTCGCGCCGGTGCGGTATGGTCTGCCAGGACCGTCGAGCAGGTAGACCTCGCGCTGCGTGTAGTGACACAGGATGTATTTCAGGTATTTCTCGGGCATGAGGCCCTTTGGCCTCACCCATCCCCATACGGCTATGGGCAGGCCGGGCGGGAAGATCAGGTACATGGCGAGGTTGGGGTCCATGCCCAGCCCGAGCCACAGTCCGACGTATCCTCCCCCGCACACGATGGCGAGGATGACGGCGGCGAGGCACTGCCGCCAGCTCATTCCCATGAACACCTTCGATTCGATGGTGGTCAGTTCCCTGTAGACGGGCATCTGCAACGCCATGATTGCTTCCTTTCGTGGATTGCGTTGTGTTTCATTCGCCGCCGAAGAGCTTCTTGGCGACGGAGTTGGCCGCCATGACGATGCCGATGAGCATGACGCTCGCCAGGAGCAGGACGGTGAAGTTGTCCATCACCCAGCCGGAGAGACTGTCGCCGTCCTTGAACTTGCTCGGGTTGAGCGTGCCGCCCACGAGCGTGCGGTACATGAGGATCGCCAGATACAGGGTCGCGCATTGGAACACCAGCGACGCGTACTGTTTGAAGTAGTTGATGCCCCACTGGCGGGTCTCCTCCTGGGCGATGAACGCGATCGGCAGCGGGTTGAACGCGGTGAGCATGTATATCTGCACGAAACGCAGGAGGATGACGACGGTGACGACGATGGTCGCGCCCTTGGAGACGAGGAACGGGATGAGCAGCAGGATCAGGCACGGTATCTGGCCCATCCAGCCGGCGGAGTCGATGGCGTCGCGCATGCTGTCGCCAAGGCCGAGGCCCGACGATGCGCCGGTGGTGGGCGCCGCCGAATGGATGCCGCCGAGCACGCTGTCGCCGATCTCGTCGATGGCCTGGAGCATGAGCTCGCTGTGCTGGGCCGCGGTGAACACGAGCGTGAGCTTGAACATCGCCATGGCGACGAGCTTGACGCCCAGCTCTCGGTCGCCGTCCGCCCGGGTGCTGACCCTGGCGAGTTCCAGGACGCACATGATCGCCAGTATCGTGCTGGCTATGGGTTTGACCGCCGAGCGGGCGACGGTCAGGCTCAGCTGGTACATGCCCGCGTTGTATTCGGCGGGGGTCTTCAGCAGGTCGGCCACGAGGTCGTCGCCGACGCCGGACCCTATCGAGTTGAGGATGCCGACGATGAAATCGACCATGCGTGGCCTCCCGTCTACAGGGCGATGTTGGAGAACAGGGCCGCGGCCGCGATGATCAGGCCGCCGCCGACGACCTGCCAGACGCCCGACTGGGTGGCGGGGCCGTTCTGGTCCTTCAGTCCTCCGGCCAGGGTGACCACGCCCCACACGGCCCACAGGCCGCCGCCGATGATGGCGAACTGGCTGAAAAGCTGCAACGCACTGGTGACGACGCTGCCGCTGTCTGCCGCGATGGTGATTCCGTACATGATGTTTTCCTTTCGACTTGTTTTGGATGACATGACCACGGTATGGCTGTCGAGAAGGCTCCGGTTTGGACGTTCCCGACGAAACCGAAGAGGCTCGGACGATGGTATGGAAAAGGCCTCGCCGACCGTTCGCCGGTGGGGTCGTCGGTGAGCTTGAGGTCCCTGGCCCGGAACCACGCGCCCTCACCCGTGCTGGAATCGACCTTGCTGGTGTTGGTGATCTTGAACGCGATCTCCAGCGAGTCGCCGTCCATCTTGAGCGCCTGCTTGACGTCGTCGCGGTCGCCGAACCTCTCGCCGGATTTCACGTCGTACTTCTCCAGGTGCAGGCCCGGGGTCATGTCCGGCGTGCGGGTCCACACGACGTTGGATTCGAGGCCCTTGTCGTTGAAGTGCTCGGTGAACCGGTTCTCGACGCGGCCGGCGGTCTTGATGCGCTTGCACTGGATATACGCGGTCCAGTCGTTCTCGTGCTCCACGTCGGCGGACACGAGCGCGCGGTACGCGTCCGTGGCGGTGATGACGGCGGTGCCGTCCTTGTAGTCGAGGGTGAACAGGTCACCGCCGAACTTCTCGGAATCGAAGCCGCTGCCGGCGAGCTTGTCGCCCTTGGCCGTGATCACGGCGCCATCCTTGTGCAGGTCGCGCGCCGCGTACACGGCCCACACGGCCCACAGGCCGCCTCCGATGATCGCGAACTGGCTGAAGAGGTCGAGCGCGCTGGTCACCACGTTGGATCCCGCCGCGAGGATGATGCTGTCATGTCCGTTCATTCGTCCCTGCCTTCTTTCCTTGGCTTGGCTTGTTTGACAGGTCAAAGGTAAGGCGCGCGCGACGGGGCCGGGTCGGACACCTTCGCGGGGGGACGCCGCATCTTCCGTTGGATATGGAGCAGTTGGAACACTTTTATCTCAATTGAATCAGAATGTCCCGCGAGCTTCAGCATGTTGCGGAATGTCAATAGACTATACTTGGCAAACGTGGAACAGGATTCAGATATTAAAGATGAAATTGTCCAGCTTGTTAAATTTGGACTTGGTGGGCAGTTGAATGACTTTCGTATGTACGTGTCTAGATTGATACGCAAATACAGGGTCGGTGATGCGTCGTTCTCAAAGGCGTTGGAATCGTTACTTCAGTCCAGCGATGTGCCCGATATGACACCGATAAGGGAATTAGGCCATGCGTCACGTCGGACTGGGGAGGCGCCGATCCTTCCCGTGGGCCAACGCTCCGATGTGGAGAAGCCATTCCTGCCTGAGCGGATTGTCAAACAGGTAGAGGGACTGCTCGAGGAGCGCGAGAACGCGTCGGTCCTCGCCCTTAACGGTCTTTCCCCGACCTCGACGGCGATTTTTACCGGTCCTCCCGGAGTGGGGAAAACCATGACCGCACGGTGGATAGCCTCCCAGCTCGGAATGCCTATGTACCGGCTTGATCTGGCCGAGACGATCGGCAGGCATCTCGGGGAGTCGGGCAACAACATCAAAGCAGCATTTTCGAAGGTTCGTGTCACTCCGGGAATTCTCTTCCTCGATGAGATCGACGCCATCGCGAAGACCAGGTCGGACGACTCGGACATTGGCGAGATGAAGCGCGTAGTGACTGTTCTCCTGCAGGAACTTGATGACAGGAACCCGGCGAGCCTCATACTCGCGGCAACGAACAACATGTCACTCATCGATCCCGCCGTATGGCGTCGGTTCGAGTTACGAATAGATTTCCCTATGCCGGACGAGAAGCAGATCATGAATGCGCTTGAAAGCGATTTCAGCGCATCGGACAGTCTTGGAGGGGTTTCGGCCCCGTGGATTGAAGCCCTGGGCATCGTGATGAAGGGGGCGCCTTTCAGCGAGGTGAGATCCGTCGCGATGCGCATAAGGAAACGGTGTGTGCTGAGGCGGTGTCCGGCGGAGGATGCCATAACCGAATACATAAGGGAGAACACGGAAGGGCTGACCCACGCGCAGAGGATTAGCCTTGCGGTCGCGCTCGTGGAGACCGGCGCGGTGACGCAACGGCTCGCCTCCGAGATGACCGGGGTGTCGCGCCAGACTATACGACGCAGAACTGAGAAAACGAATTCGAAAGGATGATTCATGGGACGGCATTATCTGATAGGACACGGCGAACGGCTGTCTGAACCGATTGTTCTTCCCCGCGGCGGGGCGACGCCGAAAGATATCTACACATACGAGGAATCGCGTGCGCGGTTGCAGCCGGAACTGCACAGTGCGATTGCAAATCTGCCGGACGATCCGGCCCTCGCGCCGAATGATGTGCACGTCTTGCAGATGGTGTTGCATCCGAAGTATCTGGCAAAGTCTTATCATCCATCCGGGCTGCTCAGGGCGGCCGGCCTGTCCTTGGTGGGCAGCAAGCCGGTACGAATCACAACGGCCGACGATCCAGACAAAGGTGCACGTCTGTCTAGGACGTTGCTGGTGGCGGGACACAGGCAATCGCTGGAGCATTTCGATTCCCTGCTGCAGGACCCCGGCGTTCGATGTGAAGAGTACGCAGGTATCAAGGACATCGTCAGAATCGAGCGTATCGACAACTACGCATTCGATGACAAGTATCATCCCGCGCCTTCCAATGACGCATGGTACGAACTGGTTCTCCATGAGCTGGACGAGGATTTGGCGCCAGATAATACCCAGAAGTTCTTGGAGCTCGCGGAAAGGCTCGGAGTAAACGTCGAAGAGCGAATGAACTTCAAGGCCAATAATCTGTTGTATCTTCCGATTCGGGGACCGGAAGAAGCCGTCAAACGGCTTGCTGAATACTCCAGCGTCCGCGCTCTGCGCCCAATGCCGAGGTTGGGGCTGAGCCCAATCAGCTCCGTGAGGAGCATTCGGGAACCCGTTACGCTTCCCGAACCTCCGAGTACGGCGTCTCAGCTGGGGGTTGCGGTGCTTGACGGAGGGCTGCCGCCGGATAACCCGATATCGTCATGGGTGGACTATATCAAGGCGAATCCCGATGCCGATGATGACGAGCGGTTTTTGGAACACGGGTTGGGGGTATGCTCGGCGCTACTGTTCGGCAGCCTTAAGTCCGGCCAGCAGCCGCTGCGCACGCGGATAACGGCGGTGAGGGTGCTTGATTCAGAAACGAGGTCCGATGATCCGATCGCGATGTATAAAGTGCTCAATAACATCGAGAATGTGTTGGAATCGTACCCCTTCCACTACGTCAATCTCAGCCTCGGTCCAGATTTGCCGATTGAGGATGACGATGTGAGCGCATGGACGTCGGTTCTTGACCAGATTCTTTCTTCCAAGGACATGCTGCTCAGCGTGGCGGTCGGTAACAACGGTGAAGGGGATGCCGAAAGCGGGAACAACCGCATCGAATCACCGGGTGACGCAGTCAACGCCCTCGGAGTCGGGGCGTGTGATTCTGAGGATGTGTATTGGATGAGAGCCCCGTATTCTGCTGTCGGCCCGGGGCGAAGTCCCGGGATCGTCAAGCCCGATTTGGTGGCGTTCGGCGGAACGGAGGGCAATGAATTCATGGTGCTTGGCCCTGGAACGTCACCTGCAGCGGTACCGGTTATGGGAACGAGTTTTGCCGCGCCCAACGCGCTACGGCAGGCTGTGCGTATACGCGAGATCTGCGGCCCGGAAATAACTCCGCTGGTGGCGAAAACGCTGCTGATTCATGCAGCGGAACGCAGAAAGGAAGACAATATGAGCGAAATCGGATGGGGGAAGGTTCCATCCGACGCCACCGAAATCGTCACGACTGAGGACGGGCGTGCTCTTGTCATCTACAAGGGCAGCATCAGGCCGGGGAAGATAGTGCGGGCGACCATACCCGTGCCGCCACGGCTTGATCATGGTGACGTAAAGATTAGAGCGACGTTTTCTTTTACCTGCCGGGTGGATCCCCAATCCCCGGATTCATATACGCGTTCTACGCTTGAGGTCACGTTCAGACCTGACGCGAACCGAATTGATGAGGGAAAGAAAACGGCAAGGACCGATTCCTTCTTCAGCCGCAACCGCATGGGAACGTCCAGTCTATATCCCGTAGAGGCCGAGAGAAGATCGGATCAGGGGAAGTGGGAGACGGTACTGCACTCCGAGAGGCAATTCAAGGCAGCGAGACTCGCCAAGCCGGTGTTTGACATCCACTATAACGCCCGTGAAGAGGGTGGCGCATCGCTCAGCGTAACGGACAAGTTGGAATACGCGCTTGCGATTACGATTTCCGCCCCAAAGATCGGGAATCTCCATCAGCTGATACTGGACGCATATCCCCAGCTGATTTCTCTTGATCCTCTCCTTGGCGTGTGACGCGCGTTTCGTCGGGGTTCGCCGGTGTCCGGTGTCCGACGGTTCGGTGCGCAAGGGAAAGGGGTGGCAGGCCGGATCCGACCTCATTGGGATCCGCTCTGCCACCCCGTTCTGGTTTCCATGGTGCGCGGGAAGGGGTTCCCGCGGCGTGCCCCCGCCGGGAGTCGAACCCGGCGCCGTCACAAAGGAGAAAACAAAGACGGTACCGGTGGGGGCCTTGGGCGCGTCCGGGAAGGGAAAGGATCTGGGCGCGCCCGTGGGCCCGTGCGGCGGATCGTGGGGGCGGTCCGCCGCGGGCCCGGGGTCAGGTTCGTCGGATCACTCCTCCGAGCCCTCGGTGTCGGCCGGGGCCTTCGCCTCGCGTCGGCGGGACGCGATCAGCAGGGCCGCGCCTCCGCTGAGCACGACGACCGCGGCCAGCGCGATCAGCGCGATGCCCGCGCCGGTCTGGGCGAGGCTCTTGCGGTAGCCGTTCCAGTCGTCGGTGGCGGACTCCACCTTGGTGTCCGCGCAGTAGTCCTTGCCGTCGATGGTCACGACGTCATCGGACTTGCTCTCGGTCTCGGCCTCGGGCTTGGAGCCGTACTCGTCGTCCGAGGTGCCGTCACCGAACGGGGCCGACGTGTCGACCGGACATTCGGTCAACGGGGTGCCGGTGACCTTGGCTCGGTCGGTGTGGGTCTTGGTGACGCCCTTGAGCGTGCCGGTGACCTCGACGCTTTCGCCGGGCTTGAGCACCTTGGTGTCCCAGTCGGCCGGGTACTTGAGGTCCACGACCTCGCCGTCGCCGACGATGGTGGAGTCCTCGAGCTTGATATCCTTGATGCGGAACACCGCGCCCTGCTTCGTGTCGGGGTCGGTCTTGCTCGTGTTCGTGATGGTGAACACGATCTCCGTGTCGCCGGAGACGGTCAAAGCGTCCTTCGAATTGTCGCGGTCGCCGTTCGGCCAGCCGGACTTGCGGTCCCACTTCTGGACGTCGATGCTCGGGGTCATGTCCGGGGTGCGGGTCCACACGACGTTGGATTCGAGAGTCTTGTCGTTGTAGTGCTCCGTGAACTGATTCTCGTGGCGGTCGGTCACGGCGAGGCGCTTGCACTGGATGTAGGCGCGCCAGCCGGCCTCATGGGAGTCGTCGGACACGAGGGCCCTGTAGCGGTCGGTCGCTTCGATGGTGACGACGTTGCGGCCGTCGACGGTGGCCGCGGAGAGGGTGAAGAGGTCGCCGCCGAGCTTCGAGCTGTCGAAACCGGAGCCGGCGATCCTGTCGCCCTTGGACGCGAGGACCTCGCCGCCTGAAAGCAGGTCGCGGGTCGCGTACACGGCCCACTGGCCGGTGTATTCGTCGAAGGCCGGGTCGAGGGAGTCGACGATGTCCCACTTGTCGACCTGCGGGTAGGCGCGGTTGGCCGGCAGGATGGAGCTGTCGAGCTGGTAGAGGAAGCTGCGGCCCTTGTAGATGCTCTTGCCGTTGGCGGATGCGCCGCCGACCTTCACGGTGACGTCCTTGGCCGGGTTGATGGGCTTCAGGGGGTTCGTGACCTCGTTGGTGTCCTTGCGGATCTTGTTGAGCACCTGCGTGGCCTTGTTCTTCACGGTGTAGCCGTCGGTGACCTTGATGACGGTCATCGGCATGGTCACGGTGTACGTGTGGCCGAGAAGCGTCTGGTCGATGGCGGGCTGAGTGAGCGGGTCATGCTCGTCGGACTCGCTGTAGGCCTTGAGGTCTTCCGGCTGCGGGTCGCCCTTGACGGTCTCGCCCGTCGCGGGGATCTCGGTGTCGACCAGCTTGGCGTAGGCGTAGAGCACGCCGTCCTTGTCCTGGATGTTGAACTTGTCGGTGACGTCCTTGCCGGTCTCGTCGGTGATCTCCACGTTGGTGGCGTCGAGTTTCAGGTACTCGTCGTCGTAGTCGTCGGTCATGCCGAGCCTCCAGACCTTGTAGGCCTGGTTGTCCTGCCTGGCGTCGATGTCGACGCGGTAGTAGATCTCGTCTCCCAGCAGGGCGGTCTTGCCGTCGATGCTGATCGTCGGGTCCTTCTGCGTGTCCTTCTTGACGGGGTCGAGCTTCGGCGGGATGTTGAACACCTCGTTGCTCGGGGTGATCGAGTTGTTGAGGGTCAGCACCCACTTGTTGCCGACCTTGTGGTCGGTGGGGGCGTCGTCGGCGACGGTTCCCTCGAAGCGGACCTGGAGGCGGGGGCTGGTGCCGGCGCGCCACTGGCTGATCGTCTCCTGGTCGGTGACGGTCAGGGTGAACATGTGCTTGGAATCATCCCACGTGGTCGTGTACTTCTTCTTGGACACCGGCTTGCCGGTGTTCAGGTCCATCATCTCCAGGGTCTGCTTGTCCGGTTTCAGATAGGCGTCGTAGGAGTCGGTGAAGCTCACGGACTTGACCTCGTAGGCGAGGTCGGCCGGCAGTTGCGGCTGGGTGTTGAGCTGGTATTCGACCTTCTGGCCGGGCTGGACGACTTTGCCGTCCACGCTCTCCTGGTCGCCGCCCTGGCTCGCCTCGGACACGACGTCCTTCTTGACCGGCGGGATGTAGCCGCAGATCTGCGGTTCGTTGGTCGGCTCGGTGTGGTTGTTCACGGTCTCGGAGCCGCCGTTGGTCAGGTTCTTGCCGTTCGGGGCGGTGCAGAAGGTGAGTTCGTCGCCCGCCTGCTTGCCGAAGTCCTTGCGGACCTGGGCCGCGCCCTTGCCGTCCGCGAAGTTGATCCTGCCGGGGATGAGGAGCGTGACCTGCTTCGGGTTCTTCAGTTTCTTCAATCCCTTGAGGTAGGATGCCTTGGCGGTGGCGGTGGCCTTGGTGCCCTGGACGGTGATGTCGAACTGGTCGGTCACGTCCTTGCCGGTGTTGACGATGTCGCTCACGCTGCTTTCGCGGTCGGTGCCGGCCGTGGCCTCGTACACGCGGATGTTCTTGGTGTCGGCGTCGAAGATGTAGTCGGCGGCCGTCCAGTCATCGGTGAGGGTGAACTGTTTCGGCGCCTGGATCAGGTTCCTGCCGACGGTGCCGTTGACGACGCTGCCGACCTTGTCGCCGTCGAGGTAGGTGTGGGAGTCGCCGCCGGTCTTGTTGGTCTCCTGCGGGTCGATGACGGCCTGCCATTCGCCGTCCTGCTCGAAGATCCAGCTCTTGTCGGGGTTGGGCTGCCAGGTGTCGAATTCCTTGCTGCCGGCGTCGGCCTCGGGTTCCTGGTTCCACTTGCCGGTCGCGTGGTCCTTGACCTTCCTGAAGTCCTTCGGCTTGCTGACGGTGACATTGAAGCTGAATTCGTACTGGTGGTCCAAGGGCATCTCGCCCTTGTCGGCCGTGCGCACGGCCGAGACGGTGTCCGTCTTGCGGTCCCAGGTGATGGTGAACTCGTTGGACACGTCGCGGTCGTTGTTGGTCTTGTCGACGAGCTTGTAGTCGTCGACGGTGTAGTCGACGCCGTTGGCCGTGATCTTGTCCTTGAGCGTCATCTCGTAGCCGCCCTTGCCGGTGCCGTAGGTGATGACGGTGCGGTTGGTCATGCTGTCGGCGCTCACGCCCTCGTCGATGGTCTTGGTCGGCGGGGTCGGAGGTTCGGCGCTCACGGTCCAGGTCTCGGACGGGTCCTTGTCGGCCGTGTCGACGGCCGCGTTCATCCTGCCCTGCTTGGCGACCTGGATATCAATCCAGTACTGGCCTTCCTGCCAGTGGCTCATGCCGAAGTCGGCTGGCGTGGCGAGGTTCTCGAGCTGGGTGTCGCCGTTGTTGGCGAAGGTGATCGGCTTGCTGACCGTCTTGGCGGCGACGTAGCCGTTCTTCTGACCCTCGTAGTGGATGATGGCCGTGCCGTTCAGGCTCTCTTTGATGCTGCTGCCGTTGTTGCTCGCGTGCAGGGTGTCGCCGATCGGGTCGGTGGAGCCGACCTTCAGGTTGCTCCTCTGCTTGTGCGTGGTGGTGACGGTCAGGTCGTAGTTCGGTGGGGCGGGCTGGTATTTGTCGAGCGCGATGATGACGATGCTGGCCGTGCTGGACACGTACCGTTCCATGAGCTTGTCCACACTCATGGACGGATCGTCATCAAACGCGGTAGAGGTCTTATAGTGACGAGTTCCAGCGTAGTTGTAATCGCCTGGTACGATGTACTTGTTCCAGTTGTCCAACCATATACTCACGTCGGCGATGCCGGATCCGTTCCATACGCTGGTGGTGGACCCGTTGCCGGAGACCGCGCCGACCGCGACGACGCGGCAGTCGCCGTCGCCCTCGCCCGGATGGCGCTGGTGGAAACCGGCGACGCACCGGCTGTTCGCGTCGGCCAGCGCGGCGGCGGCCTTGCCGGACGAGTCGTCCATCCTCACGCCTGCGTTGGCCATGGCGCGGCTCACGCTGTTGATGTCGGCCGCCGGGCCCCATGAACCGGACGCGTCGTCCTTGTACTGCCAGAACTGCGTTGCCGCGCCGCTGCCGCCGGTGCCGGGCCTGTTGCCGCCCCCGCCACCGGCGTATGCGGTGCCCGCGGTCAGGCCGCCGGCCAGGGTGGCAACGGCCGTCAGCAACGCCAACGCCTTCCGTTTATTATTGGTGTAACCCAATGTTCCTCTCCTTTCAGAGATTCTGCACTTGACTGTGTCGGGGCGGGAATTGCGATCCCCGACCGATACCATTGCAACCCGGTTTCACGGACTCCGGTTTGGACATTCGCGCAGGAGACAGGAAAGGGCCGTCCCACGGATGTTCGTGGAACGGCCCTGAAAGAGAAACGGAGTCGACCGGCTTAATGTTGGATTGGGATGGAGCAATCCTCCAAACTACAGGCACCTGGATCACCGTGTCCGCCGCTGGTCGGCCCCGACCAGCCTGACCCACCGGACGACGAGCCGCCCGTCGAACCCGAGGATGCGCCTGCCGAACCGGCGTTTGTGTAGGAGCGGCCCGAACTCGTGCCGGTGTTCGTATAGGACGGCGTGTACGACTGGGCCTGCCGTTGCGACTGTGCGGCCGCAGCGGCGGCCTGGGCCGCGGCCTCCTGTTCGGCCTTGGCCTTCGCCTCCGCGTCGGCCTTCTCCTTCGCCGCCTTCGATTCGTTCACCGTCTTCACGGCCTTGCCGATGGCATCCGCGTCACGCTTTTTGATGGCGTCCAGCAGGCTTGCGCGGGTCTTGTCGTCCTGCACCTTCCCGGAGGTCGCGTCGTAGAGCGCCTGCGCGTCGTCCACGGTCTTGTCGAGTTTGGACGATTCGACCGCCTTCACGGCCTTGGACAGCGTCTTCGCATGCGTCTTGCACCATGCCGCGTTCGCCGTGATGGCCTTTGCGGCCTCCTGCACGCCGGTCCTCGAATCCGCCTTGCAGGAAACGGTCTTCGGAATCGTGGCCTTCATCGTCTTGAACAGGGCGTCCAGCATCTTCGCGTCCTTCACGCTTTTCCTATCGGTCTTCGCCGCGTCCGCCGCGGACCCGTTCAGAAGCGTGTTCCAGTCGTTCGTCGCGGTGCGCAGGCGTTCGGATGCGGCCGCGCAATCCGCCCTGGCCTCGGCCATGAGGCGGTCCGCGTGCGCCTTCCAGGCGATGCCTCCCGCCGTGAGCAGTGCGAGTACGACGACGGTGATGACGATGGCCCTTCTGCGATGCGGCTTCTTTGTTTTCTTTTCCGTGGACTCGGCCGAAAGTTCGATGGTCTCATCTTCGATGGCCTTTTCTTTTTCTGTCATTTGTTCTCCTTGTCCATAGGTTTACAGCTTATCGAATCGGCGGAACCGTCTGCATCGTTCCCCTCCAAAGCCCAGGTACGTTTCGAGGGCGGCGTCGACCACTTCCTGGATCCGCATGTCGTGCTCGGCGGCCCAGGTCTTGAGCCTGCGTCGGGTCGAGGCGCGCAGGCTCACGCTGGTCTTCACCCAGCCCTCCGCGTCGTTCGGTTTCACGGTCCTCCGGTTTTTCGGTATTCCGGTTTCCACCGATTCCGGTCTTCCGGTATCCGCCGGTTCCGTCCGGTCGCTGTTGAGCAGCGCGGTCAGGTCGCGCGGACGGGGCGTCAGGTTCATGTTCCTCACAGGTCCTCCTCCTTGTCCTTGAGCTGTCGCATGGTCTGCTTGAGTTCGGCGGCCAGGTCGCGGTACTCGTGCAGGCGGGACCCGCGGGGGCGAGTGGATTTCGCGTTGAGGATGTCCTGGCGCTTCGAGATCAGCGCCTCGAAGCACGCGATGCCCGCGTCGTCCATCCATGCCAGCGCGTCGCGCAGGGCGGTCGTGTTGGCCTCGGTGCGGCACAGGAGGATCGCGGCGGGGACGCCGCGCCGGTCGCACAGGTCCTTCACCCCGGCGGCCTGGTCGAGGTCGATGCGGCTGGGGCTCGACGGGATGACCACGAGGTCGGCGTTGTTCACCGATTCGTCCAATGCGCGGCCGTATGGGGCGGAGTCGATCAGGATCCAGTCGACGGGGTCGTCGAGACGGCCGTTGATCCCGTGCAGGTGCGTGATGTCGGCCGGCGCGGCGGACATCACGTCGAACGGCAGCGGGTCGTCCAGCTCGGCGGCCTTGTACCACCAGTCCTTCGCGTCGCCCTGCACGTCCGCGTCGGCGACGAGCACGCGCTGCTCGCCCCGGGACTGGTCCACGAGGGCGCAGGCCAGGAACACGGCGCTGGTGGTCTTCATGCTGCCGCCCTTGCCGGTCGCCAACGCGATCACCATCGGCTCGCGGTTCTTCTTGTCGTTCATCGGTTTCTCCTTATTTCGGTATGTCGGTATCCGGTTTTTTGGTATTCCGGTTAGTTGGTTTTTCGGTATTGCGGTTTGTGCCGCGTCCCACGCGGATCGCGACGGGAAACGGTCAGAAGAGGCTGCCCTGGACCAGGCCCTTCGGCACGGGTTCGGTCGGAAGGGACAGCGGATCGTCGTGCGTGTATTCGCGGCGCGAGCGTTGGCGGCGTTTGGTCCGTCGCCAGTAGTCGCGGCCATCACGGCGCATGCGTTCGGCCCAGTCCGGATGTTCGGCCAGCCAGTCACGGACCCGACTCTGTGGGATCCGGTGCAGGCCGTCCACGTCGACGTGCAGGTCGCGGGCGATCAGTCGGGCGAGGGTCCAGCGGCTCGCATAGTCGAGCCCGCCGTACACGGCCTTGTCCTTCCAACCGTTGACGAGAGCGCGGCTGATGCAGTCGAGGCGAACGGGGCACGCGGCACACAGCATACGGCCCTTGCCGCGCATCCGCTCGTCGACCAGGTCCCGGCCATCGTCGTCGGTCGTCGTGTTCCACATGCGATCCGCCATGGCCGGGTCGACCGCGGCGATCTGCGCGCAGGCCGGCATCATGTCCCGCCCGTTCATGGCCGCCGTCCTTGCGTCATCGGCGTCTTGCGGGCCTGGAGGCGTCCTATGGCGGTTTCGCCGGGATTGCGGGCGGCCCATGCCCGGGCGTATTGGATCAGCAGGCCGACGGCCTTGGGATGGCCGAGGCGCTTGTTGCGCCAGTAGACGGCGTGCAGCTGCCAGATCAGGTCCGCATGCCCGTCGAGCTGCGGGTTGGTGAGGAGGAATTCGCTGAAGCCCGCCTCGGAACAGTCAATGCGCGCGGTCATGCCGTCGCCTCCCCTCCGGCCGTCGCGTCCTGGCCGTCCAATTCGGCCAGCGTCTCCACGGCCCAGTCGGGCAGCCATGGCACAGCCTCCGGTTCCGGCACGGCCGCCGGAACCGTCTGTGCGTGTGCGTCGCCGTCCGCGCGGCCGGCTGCGAGGATCATGTCGTCGTTGAGTTCGTCCCAGTGTCGGGCGAGGGCCCGGCCAGTGCGGATGCGTTTGGACCACCAATCGCCGTTCATGGCGAAGCCGATCGCGTCGACCATCACGAGGGTGGGCCATTGCGCGCCCTCGTCGACGAGCCTGCGGTACAGGCCGATGACGGCCTTGCGGTCGGCTTTGGTCGGTGAGGGCACGGTCAGGCCGAGCATCGAGCGCTGCTCGCCGAGCGAGGCGAGGACCCGTCCGGCCGCTTCGGCGATTTCGGTGTCGTCCTCGTCGAGTTGTTCGGTTTTATTTTTTTCGGCGGCGGTCGCCCCGCTTGCGGGGAGATGCCCCGTAGGGGCAGAGGGGAAGGAGGGTTTACTCGGAGGGTTTACCTGGAGGGTTTTATCCTTATATATACAGCCCTGCGAGATTTGCAGTGCTGGAGGTGCGGCATTTGCAGTGCTGGGGGTGCAGCTCTCGCAGTGCTGGCCCTGCGGGATTTGCAGTGCCGTTTCCGAATCGTTTTCCAGCCCTGCGAGATTTGCAGTGCTGGAAATCGGCTTCGTTCCAACGTTTTCCGGCAGCACGTCCTTGGATTCGCCGTTTTCCACTATGGTCGACGCCATGGGGTCCACGGTCCCGCCCATGGTCGCGGGATCCTGTTCCGCCGTGTGCGTCTCCCTGATCCACGTGAGGGTCGACGGGTCGGATTCGACCGCGAGGTCCCACACGACCTGGCAGTACTGGGGCAGACGGTTCCTGCCGCCCTTGCCGAGGCGCGCATAACGTTGGTCGCCGCGGCGGATGAACCCCCGCTCCTGGAGAGTCTTCAACGCGGCGCGCACGGTGCGTTCGCTCAGTTCGGTGACGTTGACGATGGTCGCGATCTTCGGATAGGCTGCGGTGCCGTCGTCGTCCGCGCGGTCCGCCAAGTAGACGAGCACGGCCTTCGCGCTGGCATTGCCCACATGGCATCTGAAGGCCCATGACAGTGCGATGTTGCTCACGGCCGCTCCTCCTCACGCTGCTGGGCGGCACGGCGTTCGTCGGCCAATCTGGCGGCCATCTCGTCGCCGAGACGTGCCGCCCGGCACAGGGTCAGCGTCATCAGCCATGAGAACGCGACGAACACGATCAATACGATTGCAAGCCAGTTCACGCGAGTCTCCCTTCCATGGACGGGTGCGCCATCATCGACGCCAGGCGACGGGAATCGGTGGAAACCGGACCATTATGGCGGGCGAATGCCGCCACGACCGGGAACGTCCAAACCGGCGCCTGGAAATCCCGGTTACACTCGGGAAACACAGAGCAAGACATGCGGAATGCTTTAGTAAAGTCGTTCATGTGTGATCACTACTCCAAGACAATGCATTGGGCGGCCACGGACCGGGATCCGGCAAGATACGGGATCCGCGGCCGCTCGGAATATTGGTTGCACCGCCCGTCCCCGACGCTCCAACATCGGGAACGGGCATTTTTTTATCGATTGCAGAGAAAGAGAGAATTCCAAATGAGATCAGACCATCGCACCACCTCCCTCAACGAACCTGATATTCGTCCGGCGCGAAACCCCGCCGAGGCAGAGGAAATCGGAAGTCTCCTGCTCGAAGAAATCGCGCATCCAGGATTCATTCCTGGACCAGAGTTCGTCTGGCAGGGTCAAGGCTTTCTCAGGCCGACGCTCATAGGCGCATGGTCCCAGAACCGCTTGGTAGGTGGTGCCTCGCTCAGTCCATACATGGAACACACCAAGGCCTTTTTGGGGATTGGTCGAGCAGACGCAGCGCAGGCGGTCGCACGGCTGATAGCTGAAACTGACGGCATTGCCGTCAGACCCGACCATCGGCGTGAAGGCGTCGGACGAAAGATCAAGTTGTTCTGCGACTCCTTCGCGGCACAGCACCACGCTGCGAACATGGTCTCCGTCACCACCAACGAAGCAGCGGCAGGCCTCAACCACGAAGCGGGCCACATCGTCTTCGAACGGTGCGACGGCCTCGTCATCAAATACGTAGACACGGTCGGCGAGCCACTCATATGGCTTCATGACCTGGATGGGACGATCCCCGAAGCGGCATGGTCCGTCTCCGTACTCGGCAAAACGTATGGACCGACCATAGTCGTCGGTGAGCAACGGGCCATACGGCGTGGAAACGCCGACAAGGACATCCAGTGGGCCAGCCATCACTTCGCCTCCGACTCATAAGGCACAAAGTCAGTAACAAAATCAGCTGACAGGCCGTAGATTTCGCGCAAAGCGACCAAATCGGCAAATTACCACGGCGTCTTGCAATTCAGCTTCTGCGTAATCGATGCAGATGACTGATTGAGCTCGGCAGCGAGTTTCGCGCGAGGAATTTGCATTTCAGTCACCCACCTTTTCATATTCGACATTGCACTGCTCTCTTTTAGACCAACTGTTTAGATTTACTAAGTGTTGATTAGAATATAACACTTAGTATTTCTAAACGCAAATTAGAATGTTAAGATTCAAATCAACCAACTATCTAGGAGTTCGAGATGTCAGCATCAAAGTCGTCAACTGAAGTCGCTCGAATTGAAAAAGTCATTCGCTACAACATTCGTAGGTATTGTCGTCTTCTGAACCGCTCACAGAATTCGCTTGCACCGGCAATTGGTGTAACCAGCGGTGCCGTTTCACAGATGATGACAGGGACAAGTGAACTCAAATTCGGTAAGGTTTACTTGATTGCGAAGGAATTGGGCGTCAGCATTGACGACCTGATGGATGACACGTACCTGTGTCAAGATGAGGAACTTGTCAGCAAGCTGAGCATTAACTCAGAGAACGAAAAAGCCGAGGCTGGGCCTACGAAGCCAACTGCATATGGAGTCCACGCCGAGAAGCCAGGTGCTTTGGTAGGTGCTGGCTCCCCCAGGTTCCTTGTCAGTCCCTTCAACCCCGACGCCCCGGTCGAGGGCGGGATCTCAGGTGCCGCCAAAGGTGCCTTGGCCGGTTTCGTGCCGTCCGGGGTCTTGTCCGGCTCGGGTTCCCCGTCCAGCCCCTCGAAGCATGACGCGATTGGGGTTTCCGGCCGGTCTCAAGCCCATGAGACACTTGGAGCCATGACTACCATCATCATGCGCACCTCTGAGGGCAGCATCACCATCAATCTGTTCGACGACAAGGCACCGAACACCGTGGCCAACTTCCTGGGCCTCGCCACCGGCGAGAAGGAATGGGCGGACCCGTACACCGGCCAGCCTTCCCATGGCAAGTTCTACAACGGCCTGACCTTCCACCGCATCATCAAGCAGTTCATGATTCAGGGCGGTTGCCCGCTGGGCACCGGTACCGGCGGCCCTGGCTACGAGTTCGACGATGAGATCGACCCGAGCCTAAAGTTCGACAAGCCGTACCTGTTGGCTATGGCCAACGCCGGTCTGCGTCGCGGCATGGACGGTAAGGTCCATGGCACCAACGGCTCCCAGTTCTTCATCACCACCGTGCCGACCCCGTGGCTGGACGGTCACCACACCATCTTCGGTGAGGTCGCCGATGACGACTCCAAGAAGGTCGTCGATAAGCTCGAAGCCTTGGACACCGATCCGATGGATCGCCCGCTCGAGCCGGCCGTGATTCTCTCCGTGGACGTGGCGGAGTAAGACCGACAACATATACGGCAAAGGTCCTGATTGGTGTTCCAGTCAGGACCTTTTCGTGTTCTTGGCTCCCCTCTCCGAGGGGAGCCAGAATAAAGTACGGCCTACTTCATCTTGCGCAGTCGAGGTTCGGCGGATTCCTTGGCACCGGTGATGCGGTACACGTCGAACACGCCATCAATCTTGCGCACGGCTGCCAGCAGCGAGTTGAGATGCTGCGGATCGGCCATTTCGAAGCTGAACTGGCTGGTGGCCACGCGATCGGAACCGGTGGCGATCGTACCGGAAATGATGTTCACGCCATGGTCGGAAAGCACACGTGTCACGTCCGAAAGCAGGTTTCGTCGATCCAGCGCCTCGACCTGAATCTTGACCATGAACAGGCCCTTGGTACTGGTCCATTCGACTTCGACCACACGCTCAGGCTGCTTGTTTTTCAGATCGATCATGTTCTGGCAGTCGGTGCGGTGCACGGATACGCCCTGATTACGGGTGATGAAGCCGATGATATTGTCACCGGGCACCGGCATGCAGCAACGGGCCAGCTTGATCCACACATCGCCCACGCCCTTGACGGACACGCCGGTGGAGCTGCTGGAGGCCTTGCGTTCCACGGGCTTCAGCGGCAGGACTTCCTGCTCGACTTCCTCATCGACCTCGTCGGCACCCGCATCCTTGACCAGATGCGAGATGACGTTCTGCGTGGAGACCTGTCCGTCGCCAATGGCGGCGAACACGGCGTCCGCGTTCGGGAAGTTAAGGTCGTCGGCCACACCCACCAACGCTTCGGGCGTAAGCAATGTGTTGACCGGCAGATTGCGCTTGCGCATCGCGCGGGTCAGTTCGTCGCGGCCCTCCTCGATGGCTTCGGTACGACGCTCCTTGGAGAACCACTGACGAATCTTGTTGCGGGCCTTCGGGCTCTTGACGAAGCTCAGCCAATCGCGTGACGGGCCGGCCGTATCGGATTTGGACGTCAGAATCTCGACGGTATCGCCATTATCGAGCGTGGTGTCGAGCGGCACCAAACGACCGTTGACGCGCGCGCCCATCGTGCGATGACCCACTTCGGTGTGCACGGCATACGCGAAGTCGACGGGCGTGGCATGAGCGGGCAGGGATACGATCTTGCCTTTCGGCGTGAACACGTAGACTTCGGATGAGCCGAGATCCTCCTTGAGCGACCCCAGAAACTCATTGGAGTCGGGGGTTTCGCTGGTCCAATCGGCTAGCTGCTGAATCCATTTGAGATTGTCGGCTTCGGAAAGCTCCTGGTTCTTCTCGTCACGCCTGCGGTCGGACTTGTCCGGCGAGCTCAAGGCGCGCCCGGCCTGACCGTTCTCCTTGTACTTCCAATGCGCGGCGATGCCGAACTCGGCGCGGCGGTGCATGTCCCAGGTGCGAATCTGGATTTCCACCGGCTTGCCGCCCGGACCCACCACCGTGGTATGCAGCGACTGGTACATGTTGAGCTTCGGCATGGCGATGTAGTCCTTGAACCGGCCGGGAACCGGGTTCCACCGCGCATGCACGGCACCAAGCGCCGCATAGCAATCCTGAATCGTGTCGACGATGATGCGCACACCGACCAAATCGTAGATGTTCGCGAAATCATGCCCGCGCACGATCATCTTCTGATAAATCGAGAAGTAGTCCTTCGGGCGGCCGGTGACGTATGCCTTGATGTTCTGCTCGTCGAGATCCTCGTTGATCTCCGCCAGAATCTGCTTCAGGTACACATCACGCTGGCCGGCTCGGCGAGCCACCAGCACCACGATCTCGTTGTAGATCTTCGGGTAGAGCACCTTGAAGCTCAGTTCCTCGAGCTCCGTCTTGATGGCGTTCATACCGAGTCGGTTGGCCAAAGGGGCGTATACGTCGAGGGTTTCGCGCGCCTTCCTCTGCGCCGACGTGGTTTTCACGTAACGCCAGGTGCGAGCGTTGTGTACGCGGTCGGCGAGCTTGACCACCAGGGTGCGCACGTCGCGGCTCATGGCCACCACGAGTTTGCGAATGGTTTCAGCTTGGGCGGAGTCGCCCACTTCAAGCTGACTCAGCTTGGTAACGCCATCGACCAGACCGGCCACGGTGTCGCCGAACTCGGCACGGCATTGATCCAACGTGTAGTCGGTGTCCTCCACCGTGTCATGCAGCAGACCGGCCGCCACCACAATCGGCCCCATGCCCAGATCCGCGAGAATCTGGGAAACGGCCAACGGATGGATGATGTACGGTTCGCCAGACTTGCGGCGCTGGGCGGAGTGCTGGATGACGGCACGCCGGTAGGCACGGTCGAGAATGGACAAATCCTCATCGGGGTGATGGGACTTGCACACTTTCTTGATTGGTTCCAGCGGATTGAGCGGATCGGCGCTGATCTCGCAACCCAGTTTACGGGCGGCGTACTGCTCGCCATCAATCTCTGCCATGCCAGTCACCTCCCTCGTCATGAAGTTCATTGTAGCCGCGAACCAGTGCCATGCGCACGCACCCGCCCGCCATCATTGGTTCCGCAACCGTTGTTGCCGTCATCACCTTGGTCATTCAACCGGCCTAATCCGGTCAGGACGCCACTCCCGTCGAACCGAACCCGCGTTCGGCGCGATCGGATCCGGGCAGTGTCTCGGCCGGGATGAACCGGGCCTCAACATACCGCTGAATCACCAATTGAGCGATACGATCGCCCGGATGGAAGACGGCGGTGTGCTTCGGATCGAGGTTGATCAGCGGCACCTTGATCTCGCCACGGTAGCCTGCATCAACGGTGCCAGGCGCGTTGAGCACGGTGACGCCCTGCTTGGCGGCCAGCCCGGAACGCGGATGCACCAACGCCACGTAGCCCGCAGGTAGGGCGATGGCCACGCCGGTGGGCACCAATGCCCGCTCGAAGGGCTTGAGGGTCACGTCGACGGTGGTGATGAGATCGGCGCCGGCATCGCCCGCATGCGCGTACCGGAGCAGGGCCGGGTGTTCGGGGTCGAGGCTTTTGACCAGGACCTCGGTGGATTCGGGCTCGTTGTAGGTCTCGTCGAACGCCATCAGGCGGCGCACTCCTCACACACCGGCTGGCCATCCTCGTCCGTGTAGGCGAGCTGGCTACGATGCTTGACCAGGAAGCACTGCGAGCAGATGAACTCATCACCCTGCATGGGGATGACGGTCACCGAGGAATCCTCGTTGCTCAAATCGGCGCCCGGCAGTTCGTAGTCTTCGGCGATGGCGTTCTCATCGTCGTCGATGTCGCTCGAGGCGTTCTGCGAGGACTTCCCCAGCGCCTGCAGCGATTCCTCGTCCTCATCCTTATTGCGGGGGGAATCATAATCCTGAGCCATCATGGTCCTTTCGTCGTCTTTGGTTCGTAAGTCGATATATATAGCACGGTCAGCGCCGTACTCGCCCATAGGATACACGATTTGAAATACTCGTAAAGTTCGACACGTGGGGCATACTTAAAAGAAGTAATGTCTTTGCGACGGAAAGTGGTGCGAATATGCCAGATGATCGGCTTGAAAAAGCCCGTTTCGTACGCGTGAGCAAGACGGGGGACCTCGTATTCTCCATTGGCGGCAGGGAAATGGCCGTGAGCGTGGACGACACGCTCGAACGGGCGATTCTTGAGGCCAAGCAGGTCAGAAGCGAGATGCGACAGGCCCCCCAGCCGCATCAGCAGTCCACTTTGCCGATTTCCCAGATACAGTCGCTGATTCGCGCCGGTGCCGATCCGGCCCGTGTCGCGGAGAAATATCATCTGAGCGAAACGCTGGTACGTCGTTTCTCCATGGCCGTGGAGACCGAGAAACAGTACGCCATCGAACAATTCCTTGCCGTGGCGGCACCCAAAGACAGCAGGGTGCGCACCATCAGCGAACTGGTGGAACGCACGCTGGCCTCTGCTGGAATCGGCATGGAATCAGTGACCTGGAAATCCACCCGGCGCGGACTTGAGCCTTGGCGCATCGTGGCGATATTCACTTCCGCGGGCCGTGAGATCCATGCCGAATGGACGTGGAATATGCACGACAATTCCGTGATGAGCCTGAACAATGCCGCTCGAAAACTGCTCGGCGAACAGAATCCGGAATCAGCCACGGATTCCAAGCTCAAGCCGACGATTCCTGAACTGCCCGGCGACTCCGTACGTTCCGCGCGTATCGAGCGCGCCGTGTCTGCTTGGGCTGCACCTACGCCTTCGATTCCGGCCGCACGGCCTGCCGCAATCCGGCCCTCCGTCACTTCCACAGGTTCCATGCCCCCGGTGGACCTATCCACGTCCATCTCACCGGCCACGAACCAGGCTCATGATGCTACGGCCCCCAGCCCGGTCTCTTCGCAGACCGCCAGCTCTGTTTCGTCATCTGCCGCAGGATTGCAGCAATCGCCTGCCACGGCACCAGAGCAGGGTTCTGACAATATTTCGGACAAGACCATACGGCGTGGCCCCGATGCACAGCTGGTAGCCACCGAGCAGGAGCGGGCGGCCGAATCCGCCGCCACCAAACACGAGGCACCAGCCAAACCGGCCAAGCGTAAATCAGGACGTTCGGCCGTACCAAGCTGGGACGAGATTCTGTTCGGAGACTGAATTTCCGAATCAGGCCATATCGATCAGGCATGGAATATCCATTTCCAATGCCGTTTGGGAGCCATGCACGCTCGGCAGGTGAGTGGCTTTGTCTCCTTGCGTACGCGAATCGACGAGGGTCACGGCTCCCGCTGCCTGCACGACCACATCGCCGAGCATCGGCCGGACTCGCTCGCAGACCGGTCCAAACAATCCGTCCGCGATGGCCTCATCCCTGGTCCGCACCAAGGCTCGGTCTTGCAGGTGATCGCGCCACCGGCAAGCTATATCCTCAGGTCGTTCATCCGGCTCGGCATACAGCATCAGCGAGCGCGGCTCTCCCCCGACCAGTGACACGCCTCGGGTGAGCTGCGGTTCAACGGCGATGTCAATCCGCTGGTCCATGTCGGTTTGCACCATGCCGTGGTCGGCCACGATGACGATCAGCGTGCCTTTGGGTGCGCTGCGTTTCAGGAGCGCGAGCTGGGCGTCGATATGTTCGAATGCGGCCACCCAGTGTTCGGAATCCCACCCGTAATTGTGGCCGACTTTGTCGGCGTCACGGATGTACAGGTAGGTCAGGCCGGGGGTGCGTGAGGCGCGTGAGGCGGCCAGCACACGATCACGTGGGGTGACGTTGCCTTGATAGTCGGCGCCTCGCAATGCGGCTTCGGTCAATGGTGATCTGGAGAACTTGGGCAACCCCGAGCTCGTGACGCGCACCTTTTGAGCCGCAAGTTTCTCGAACACCGTCTCCTCGCGCTGCAGGTCGAACGGATCGACCATGGGCGGCACAGGAATGTGCGGATTGGCTGGTCTGGTTGCCAGCGCGTCTTTGAACTGGATGAGTTGGATGAGCTTATGGCTGGCGGGTTCGAGCTGCGTATAGCCCGCCATTGCGGTCAGTCCCGGGCAGGTTCCGGTACCGAATGCGGCCATGGCCGCCACAGTGGTGCTTGGAGCGCAGGTGGCGACGGGGCGCTGATTGGCGCTTTCGTTCATCAGCGAACGCAGATAGGGCGCGTGGCCGAGGCGCATGGCGAGGTTCCAGAAGCCGAGGCCGTCCACGAGCACCACGATGGCCGATTCGGCGTCGGGCAGTCCCAACGCGTGCTGGCAGGCCTTGGGATCGGCGTGGACCTTGGTGGGAGTCGGATGTCCGATGGCGGCGGACAAGGCGGGCAGCACGGCGGACAGGTGCAGCGCTCCCCCACGCCGATCGGCCGGGACGTCATCCCCATAGCCCACAGTGGGCACCAGCCGCAGCAACTCGTCCATATCCGGCGTCTCAACACTCATAGTTGCCCATTCAAGTAGCACCCCTCCCCTTGGCTCAGTGCGCAGAGAACGGTTCTCAATAACAACTGTGCGCCCCAACGCACATAATCAAACAAACGCACATCAACTGAAACACTGGAATCACGCCATTTTATCGGCAAACATGTGCGATTGGCGCACCGAAACCAGCGCACAGTTGTTATCGAGAACCGTTCTCTGCGCACTGTTTCGCGCCCTCCCGCTAATATGGGGGCGTTCGAAAGGGAGTTTCATGGCATCACACCGCAAACCGTCCGCGCAAACCTACGATCCGCGCACGGTCAAGGAGCATATCGTCGAGACGCCGCTGAACGAGGAGATGAGCAAATCCTTCCTCGAGTATGCGTATTCGGTGATTTACGCACGCGCACTGCCCGATGCGCGCGATGGCTTGAAGCCGGTGCAGCGCCGTATCGTCTACCAGATGGGCGAGATGAACCTGACTCCCGACCGCCCGTATATGAAGTCCGCCCGCGTGGTGGGCGAGGTGATGGGCAAGCTCCACCCGCACGGTGATTCCGCGATCTACGAGGCCATGGTGCGTTTGGCACAGCCGTTCGCGATGCGTCTGCCGCTGGTAGACGGCCACGGCAACTTCGGCTCGCTGGATGACGGCCCTGCGGCCTCCCGTTACACCGAGGCCAGGCTTGGCCCGGCGGCTCTCGGCATGAACGCGGATATCGATGAGGACACCGTTGACTTCACGCCGAACTATGACAACAAGCTCAAGGAACCGACCGTGCTGCCGGCCGCCATCCCGAATCTGCTGGTCAACGGCGGCTCGGGCATCGCCGTGGGCATGGCCACGAACCTGGCCACCCACAATCTGGGCGAGGTGGTGAACGCCGCCAAGTTCCTCATGGCGCATTCGGACGCCACCCTGGAACAGCTGATGCGTTACGTGCCCGGCCCCGACTGGCCCACCGGCGGCACGATCATCGGCCGCGATGGCATCCGTGAGGCCTATGCCAACGGCCGTGGTACGCTCACCACGCGCGCCGCCACGCATATCGAACATGTCACGGCCCGCAAGCAGGCCATCGTGATCACCGAGCTGCCGTACATGGTGGGCCCGGAGAAGGTGATCGAGCGTATTTCCGACGGCGTGAAGAACCGCAAGCTGGAGGGGATTTCCGGCGCGTTCGATCTGACCGATCGTCATAACGGCACGCGTATCGTCATCGAGATCAAAACCGGTTTCGACCCGCATGCGGTGCTGGTGCAGCTGTTCAAGCACACGCCGTTGCAGGACAATTTTGCCATGAACAACGTGGCGCTGGTGGAGGGCCGCCCGCACACGATGGGCCTGAAGGAGATGCTCCAGGTGTGGGTGGACCACCGCCGTGTGGTGATTCGCCGCCGCAGCGAATATCGCAAGAAGAAGGCGTTGGAGCGCCTGCACCTAGTCGAGGGCCTGCTGCTGGCCATGCTGGACATCGACGAGGTGATTCAGGTAATCCGCACCTCAGATGATGCGGATGCCGCGAAAAGCCGTTTGATGGTTGTGTTCGACCTGGACGAGGTCCAGGCCCAGTACATCCTCGACCTGCGTCTGCGCCGTCTGACCAAGATGAACCGCATCGAACTTGAGGCCGAACGCGATGACCTGAAGAAGCGCATCGAGGAGCTGACCCGCATTCTGGCCTCCGCCGAAGCGCTCGACCAGGTGGTCACCGACGAGATGGACGAGGCGGTCGCCAAGTGGGGCTCGCCGCGTCGCACCGTGCTGCTGGACGCCGACCCGGATGGCACGCTGACGCCGGTCGTGGCGCAGGGCGCCGGGGCTTCGGGTGTGTCCAAGTCCGCACTCGAAGCGGTGAAGGCCGCCACCACGATTTCCTCCGCCGAAGCCGATGTGGCCGCAGCCGCAGCCGCCGCCAAGAAGACCGGCGAGCGGTCCGCGCTGACCGGAGCCTTGAAGATCGAGGACGAGCCGTGCGTGGTGATGATGAGCGCCACCGGTTTGATTGCCCGTACCACGCCAAGCGCGATGGACGTGTTCAATGCACGGTCCACATCCGATGAACGTCTGCGAGACGATCAAATCACCACAATCTTCGAGACTTCCACCCGCGCCACGTACGGGCTGGTCACGTCGGCCGGCCGCCTGGTGCTCGCGCATGTGGTTGATTTGCCGGCGCTACCTGCTTCTGCCACGTTGTCGCTGAAGGGTGGGGTCCAAGCCGACGAACTGATCGGCATGACCGAATCCACCGATCCGATTCGTGGCGAGCGCGTGATTACGGCGATCGCCATGGAGCAGCCGACGTCCGGCAAGGCCAGTGCCAAGGATGAGAGCGAGGATGGCGGGGCCGCCGAGGCCAAGCCGTTGCCGTCGCTGGCTATCGGTACCCGTAACGGTGTCATCAAGCGTTGGAATCGTGAGGCACCCACCACCATGGATTCCTGGCCCGTCATTGATCTGAAAGATGGCGATGAAGTGGTATTCGCCGCCGTGGCCGAGGATGACGACCGTCTGGTGTTCATCTCCTCCGATTCCTCGCTACTGACCTTTGAGGCGAAGAACGTGCGCCCGCAGGGTCGTACCGCGGGTGGTATGGCCGGCATCAAGCTGGCCGAGGGTGCCCGTGTGGCGGCCTTCAACGTGGTTCCCGCCGGCAAGGTGGCATGGACCTATGAAGAGGGCGAGAACGGCTTGACTTCCGGATCCGGTGCAGTGGTGCTCACCGTGGCCGGCGACTCCGATGCACTGCCCGGCACCGAAAACGGCGCCGCCAAGGTCACCCCGCTGGAAATGTATCCCACCAAGGGCCGCGCTACCGGTGGCGTACGCTCCCAGCGCTTCCTCAAGGGCCAGAACACGCTGATTCTTGCCTGGGTTGGTCTCTACCCGTTGCATGCCTCAACATCCGCAGGCTCCCCGGTCGAGCTTCCCAAGCCCGATATGCGCCGAGACGGCTCCGGAGTGGACCTCGCCTCCCCCATCGCCTTCATTGCGTAACCTCAATTAAGCTCCCTCTGATGGGCCGAGCCGTAAAGCAAACACCCCCAGTGGGGTGTTTGTAGGCGAGGAGCGAACGATAGTGAGCCAAACACATAGAGAAGAGACCCTAAACCCGACCTACACTAAGCATCAAGGAGGTGGCGATGAGACTACTGGTTGCCGTATCCAATGAACCGTTGGCCCGCGCCATTCGTGGTGCGCTGCTTGCCTGTCGTCATGAGGTGTCCTTGGCAAGCACCGGCAGTATCGCGCTCGCCGCGGTCACCAAGGAGCTATTTGACGCAGTGATTCTCGATGAATCCCTGCTCGGCATCTCCACCGAGCAACTCATCGAATCCCTTCACAATGCCCGTGCCTCCGTCAAGATTCTGCTGCTGACTTCGACGCCACTCAGCAAAACCATCGGCGAAGGCAGCCGCTGGCGAGCGCTGCCTGACGAGTACGCCCCGATCGAAGAGACGCCCTACAGCTCCTTCAGCGCGGATTCACACGCAAACAACTCAGATGCCGAAGCCGAACAGTGCACGGACAATGCTGCCGCTAGCGCACGAGCTAATGTACGACGCCCGGATGCCGTACTGAGCAAACCATTCTCCGATGGCGAACTGCTCTCATACGTCGGCTCGCTTGCCACCGACTCCCCCACCATGATCATTCGTGGCAATCTCACGTTGGATACCACGAATCGCAAAGCCTACTACGCATCCACACACACCGCAATTTCACTGTCCCGTCTGGAATACAGTTTGCTTGAAGCACTGGTCAAGGCTGATGGCCAGTTTGTCAACACCAGCGAATTGGTCAAGCTCGTCGGTGGCCCATTCTTCGAGCAACAAGGGCTCCTCAGGAACGCCCTCTACACACTGGATAAGAAGCTCACCCACGCCGGCCTCATCATGACCCAACGCGGCTCCAACTACCGCATTCGATAGCTGGGCTCAATCAGTACAGCCGCATGCCTCGGGGAACGGGGGTGAAGCCGGACTGGTGGAGGATGCGGGCGAAGGGGTGACGCGCGTTGAGGGGTTCGCCATTGATGTCGCTGAATGTCACGGAACCGGTGCCATTGCGTTTGAGAGCGTAGGCCAGTTCTGTGGCGGCCTTGCGCATTTGTTCGTCGGAATCGTTGGCGGCGGGTTCATGGCCGACCGATTGATCGAACGCCGTCAGGTGCTTGGCTTTGGCAGCCGCGTATAGTAGCGCACCTTGCGCATTGAGCACGACCGTGGTTCCGATACGGCGTGCCGGTTTACCCGCACCGGCAGGCGCGTCCGGCCACGCGATGGCGGAGCCACTGAGATTTGCGGGGTCGAGCACACTCAATGCCACCACGGACTGGCCGCGATGCTCTGACGGATGACGCAACGCATCCACGGTGTCGCGCTCGGCAAATTGGGCCGCGCCGAAACCACGGACGAACATGCCTCGTACCAGTCGACCATGCTCCTCCATGCGCTTCAATACCGGATACAACGCTGAGTAGCCACCCGGAATGTTATCCTTGTCAATCACCGGCTGCGCGATGACGCCATACCTGTCCAGCAACGTCTCGACCAGTGCGAGCGCCTGCTCGGTCTGATCAGTGTCTTCGGCTTCAGCTTGCCCGATTACGGCAGACCACAAACCTCCTAACGTCATATCCGTAGTGGCTCGGTGAATCGGAGCGACACGCCCACGACGACGTGATGTAGTGGATTTACGCGGGCTTGCTGCGCCTGCGGTTAATGCACGTACCGGCGCGAAGCTGGAATTGGTGACCTTACCTTGCCAGACCAAGCTCCACAAGGCATCCTTGAACTGCTGTTCGCTCCACTCTTGCGGAATGATTTCACCGGTGTTTGGATTGATGTCCGGCTCCGCGGCCTCATTCCACACACGTTTGGCGGCATCCACCAGTTGACGGGCATGGAACGCTCCCCCTGAGTCCAGTGCGGTCAGAATCGCTTCCGGCATGGTGGCGTCTGAAGCGTTCGATGTCGTACCATGTTCCACACCGCTGAGCAATATTGAATCCGCCGGATAGAAAGCAACCTCACCGGGGTCCATCGCACTGGTTCCCCCGGTTTTTGAGCCGACCCAGACCACATCGCCGCTGGTCAGCAACTCATCCAGCAATGCAGGTTGGTAGTCTCGTACTCGTGCGGGGAATACCGCCGACTCCCAGAGTGCAGTGGGCAGTGCTATGCCCTCCAGCTGCTCGATAACGCGCATGAGCCCGTCGGCACCTTCATATCGTTCGCCGCCGACCGGCCCGATACCTTGTCGGTCGATAAGAAACATCTGGAACGCCTCTGGTTCTACTGGCTTGACTGCTTTACGCGCCTTGGCCAATGAGCGAGACCGAATGCGGCGGAATACGTCCTTATGGAGCCACTGTTGGCCTTGCTTGTCATCATCTACAAAGTGGCCTTGCAGCAACTCGCCTTTGGCAGCCAGTACATCCAAAGTATGCACGGCATCCGTAGCATCGAGGTGCAGATCGGCCATGAGCTGATCGGCGGTGAAAGGACCATGGGTTTTGGCGTAACGGGTCACGCGACCAGTCACATCATCGTCGGCAAGTTCATTCCAGAAAGTGCGCTCCCCCAGTTCCTGTTCGACTTCGCGAATCACGTCCTGGTTGAGCACTTGTGCCATGTCGGTGGTGCCGAGCAAGCGTTCGAGCACGTGCGGATCGAGAGACAACAGTTGCGCGCTGCGCTCGGCCTGAGGTTGGTCATACTGGTACATCACCACGCCGACGAAGCCAAAGAGAATGTTCTCGGCAAAAGGCGATGGCGGCTCGGTCTCCACGTCCTTCACGGTAATGGTGCCGGCTTGCAATCCGGTCATCACCTCGTTCAGGGCGGGCATGTCGTATACGTCTTGCAAACATTCGCGCGCGGTTTCCAGCAGCAACGGGAAGTTCTTGGCCATACGTGCGGCTTGCAGGAGCTGTGCGGCGCGCAGTCGCTGCTGCCATAGGGGCACGCGACGGCCCGGGTCGGATCGCGGCATGAACAGTGATCGGGCGGCGCATTCGCGGAATCGTGCGGCGAATAGCACGGACTCGCCCACTTGACGTTCTACATCTGCTTTGAGGTCTTCTGGGTCGAAAAGGAACAGGTCTTGAGCAGGAATATGTCCGTCACCGTCCGGTAGCTGAATGACGATACCGTCATCGGCGGCATATACCTGCCCATCGAAACCGTAGCGTTGGCGCAGTCTGCGGCTGATGGCCATGGACCACGGTTCGTGAACGCGGCGGCCGAAGGGGCTTAACAGTACGATGCGCCAGCCGCCGTCTTCATCGCGGGTCCGTTCCACGATGAGGGTTTGGTCGCTGGGAACTGTGCCGGTGATGGCTTGTTGCTCGGAGAGTAGGCGGGCCAGGTTGGTGATGGCGTTGGGGTCTAGGCCGTCTCGGTGGAGACGGGTGAGGATTGTTGGGATGAAGGTTGGGACAGCTGGACCTTCTGCGGCAGAACTCCCCCCAGTCCGCTTCACGTCTAATCCGGCGGCGATTTCTCGGGTGAAGCGGGCTATGGTACGGCTGAAACCGTAGTCACGGCCAGCGCCTTCACCGTGCCAGAACGGCAGACGGGCGGTGCGGCCCGGAGCCGGAGTCACGACCACACGATCACGGGTGATTTCTTGAATCTGCCATGTGGAGGTGCCGAGCGTAATGACATCGCCCACGCGCGATTCGTAGACCATCTCCTCATCCAACTCGCCGACGCGACGCTGGCCTTTGCCGGCGTCCGCCTCAGGCAGGACCACGGTGTACAGCCCTCGATCGGGAATCGTACCGCCAGAGGTAACGGCCACTTTCTGCGAACCGGGACGGGCGGAAATCAGGCCATTATCCCGATTCCATACCAGTCGCGGCCGGAAGGCCGAGAATTCCTCTCTGTTGTATTCGCCGGACATCATGCCGATTACGGCATCGAACATGTCACGTGGCAGTTCGGCAAACGGCGCAGCACGGAGCACCGTGGCATACCAGTCATCAGCGTTCAAATCGTGCATCGAGGCAGCGGCCACGGTCTGCTGGGCGAGAATATCGAGCGGATTGCGCGGCACGGCCAATGGTTCTATATCGCCGGCAATCATGGCTTCCAGACTTGCGGCCCCAGTGACGATTTGCTGACGGGTGAGCGGGTAGAACAATGCGTGAGAGACGCCACCGACCTGATGATCGGCACGACCTACACGCTGCAATCCGGAGGAGACCGACAACGGTGTATCGACTTGAATCATCAAGTCGACCGAGCCCATATCAATGCCTAGCTCCAAACTGGAGGTGGCCACCACGCAGCGCAATTCACCACGCTTGAGCCGTTCCTCAATCATTTTGCGACGGTCTTTGGAGACCGACCCATGATGAGCCATGGCGATGACATCATCGCCCTCATGCGAGCCGACAAGCATGGTGGTGGAACCGACCACAGCATCGTAATGTGTGGAGAACCCTTCGCGGCCTTCCGGAGAGCCCGGATCCCGCACAGTGTCGGGATTGGTGCCATGCCGGGTCTGCGCATAGAGATCATTGAGGCGCGCGGTGAGCTTTTCGGCCACACCACGCGAATTGACGAACACCAATGTGGTGCGGTGCGCGAGAATCTCATCCAAAATACTGCGTTCCACCACGGGCCAGATGGAACCGGAGGCACGGTCGCCCGCCGCTCCAACCAACGCGGAGGAATCGAACGCATCACTCGCATCAGAATCGTCCCCAGAAGTGGAAGAAACATCTCTATCATCCACCGGCACAATGCCCCTGCGTTCGGCAAGTCGCTGCATGGCCGGCGTGACACCGCTGATATGCGGAGCGGACCGTTCAGCCTCCACGCCACCGACACGCTGCTTGGCATTCACGGACTGCAAATCACGCATGTTTTCCAACGGCTCAATCATGCGCAGATCCATTGCAGGCCGCCCACCGGGATTCACGATGGTAACCGGTTGTCCGCCGCCCAGGAATCGCGCCGCCTCTTCAGGCGGATTCACCGTAGCGGATAGACCAATGCGCTGCATATGAAGGTCACTGAGGCCAGCATCGATGGCGGTATCACTGCCCTCATCAGCATCCGCATCGATTGCATCTCGCTTGCGCGATTCCGCGACAAGGTTCTCCAGCCGTTCCAGACTTACCGCCAGATGTGCGCCGCGCTTGGTGCCCGCCACTGCATGAATCTCATCGACGATCACCGTATCGACAGTGCCGAGAATCCGCCCTGCCTTCGAAGTGAGCAACAGATACAACGATTCTGGCGTGGTAACGAGGATATCCGGTGGATGGGAGGCTATGCGCCGCCGCTCCTGTGCGGTGGTGTCGCCTGAACGAGTGGCGACCGCGATCTTCGGCACGGGCAGCCCTTGCGCCTCGCATTGTGCGGCAATGCCCTCCAAAGGCTGTTCTAGGTTCTTGGCCACATCGGCCGCGAGCGCCTTTAACGGCGAGATATACAGCACACGCACACCGGCACGCCGCGTGCGTGGCACGGTCATCAGCCGGTCAATGGCCGAGAGAAACGCAGCCAATGTTTTGCCGGAGCCGGTAGGTGCGATGACCAAGACATTACGACCGGAATGGATTGCCGGCCATGCCTGAGCCTGTGCCTCGGTCGGCTGACCGAAGGCATGCTCGAACCACACCTTGGTGGGTTCGGAAAACAGGCTCAGGGTTTCGTACATATGTACGATTATAGGTCAGCTGAAGTAGGCGATGACTTCTTCGGCGGTGCCGTAGGCGCTTTGGGCACCAAGCTTGGTGGCCGCATAGGCGGAGACATAGGAGCCGATTTGCGCGGATTGCAGCAGCGTATGGCCAGCGGCCAAGCCAGCCAGCACAGTTCCCATGAACGAGTCGCCGCAACCGGTGGTGTCCACCGCATTGACTTGCGCGGCGGATACGCGATGCCAACGTCCGTTCTCGATCACCACCGACCCCGACGCACCAAGCGTCACTATCGCCCGGTCGAATCCGTAATCGGTGAATCGTTCGGCGACCTCATACCAGTCGAGTGATTCCACATCGCCGTCCGGCAGACCCAGTAACTGAGCCACTTCATGCTGGTTGACCAGCAGAATATCCGTGGCTTCCACCAGTTCGTGAGGCAGCTCGTCCATAAATGGCGAGTCGTTGAGCAGCACGGTCACGCCAGCGTCATGCGCGGTCTGTGCGGCGGCGATAACGGTGGAGATCGGGCTCTCCAAACACAGTCCCAATACCGCGCATTCGGCGATGGTCGTGCGATGTGATTGCACATAGCCGGCACTTGCCTTGGCATTGGAACCCGGCGAATAGACGATGGTATTCTCGCCCTCAGCGCTCACGGTGATTACCGTGGTGCCGCTGGGGCCTTCAACGTGCAGGATATCGGCGGTGTCGACGCCGGCCTCATCCAGCTTGCCTAATAGGAAGTCCGCGTTGGAGTCCTCGCCCACCGCGCCCAGCAACTGGACATTGACACCGAGGCGAGCAGCGGCAGACGCCTGATTCGCGCCTTTGCCGCCCGGCAACACTTTCATGGCACCACCATTGACGGTTTCGCCTGGCTTGGGCAGTCGTTTGGTGGTCACGGTGTAATCGGCGTTCATCGAGCCGACCACGATTACCGAGCCCGGCGCATCCTTCAGCGCTTCCAATCGTTCCCGTACGGGCTCGGGCATCTGTTTATGTTCTTCTTCACTTATCACCATGGGCTCCAAGCATAGTAGGCGGCGGGCCCAAATGCGCGCATGATCAGCCGCGCAACTTACGAAGACGCTCGTGCATGGCCACCATCAGCACCAAGAGCACCAGCAAATACCACGGGTAGAGACTGATTGTCACATATTGCGCGATGATGCCGAACAGTGGCGGCATGAGCAGTGAGCCCACATAGGCACAGGCCATCTGCACGCCGACGACGGCCTGCGATTTGTCTTCGCCGAAGTAGGCCGGCGTCGAGTGGATGACGCACGGATAAATCGGCGCGCACCCGAAGCCGATGACCACCAGCCCAACGACCACGCCAAGGTGGTGAGGCAATGGCACGAACATGGTGAGGATGCCGGCGAGCACCAGCACTTGGCCGAGGCGAATCATGACCGGGTCCTTGAATCGCATGGTCAGAAAGCCGGAAAGCGCACGCCCCACGGTGATGCCTACATAGAATAGGCTGGCCCAGCTGGCGGCGGTGATCTTGTCGATGCCGCTGTGCATCACCATGTAGCTGGAGGCCCACAGACCCGCCGTGGATTCGATGGCGCAGTAGCAGAAGAACATCACGAGGATTTCCTTGGCACCGCGAATGGCGAGCACGCCGGCCACGCCGAGCGGTTTGCGTTCAGCAACAGACGCCCCTTCAGCATTACCACATCCCTCGGCATTGCCGTCAGATGATGCGGCGCCATCGGTCGATTCGCCGCCCCCAGTCGTGCCACGTTTCTTCCACAGCGGCAGGCTCAGCACCAGGATGACGGTCAGCATCACCTGCAGGATCGCGATGTACCGATAGCCCCACGGCCAGCCTTGGCCTTGAGACAGCGCATAGCCCATGATGTAGGGGCCGACCGATGCGCCGACGCCCCACATGCAGTGCAGCCAGCTCATATGCCGGCTTTCGTAGTGAATGGCTACGTAGTTATTGAGCGCCGCATCCACGCCACCCGCGCCAAGGCCGTACGGTATGGCGATGGCCAACAGCACCCAGTAATTCGGGGCAACGGAGAAACCTGCCAAGGCCGCCGCAGTCAACGCCACCGAAACGGCGGTGACCTTGCCTGCCCCGAATTTCAATGTCATTCGGTCCGAAAGCAACGCCGAGACAATCGTGAACATGGAAATCACCGCGGAGATGCCGCCAGCCCACGCCACCGGCACGTTCAGATCCTGGCTCATGGTGGGCCATGCGGACCCGAGTAGCGAATCCGGCAACCCCAGACTGATAAACGCCACATAGATGACGGCAAGCAACAGACTGGCCATGTTCCATCTCCCATTCACAGTACGGCACCGGTTGTGATAACGATGTCATCAGTCTATCGAATAGCTCATGGGCAACACGCATAAAACATATGACAACGTGCTCACCTCAAACGCCAATTACGGAAATTCTCGGTAAGCACGATGTCATTATCAGCGACGTCTTCGATCAGGTATCGATCTTGGAGCGGTCGAAATCGTCGGCGTTGTCGACGATGAACTGCTTGCGCGGCGGCACGTCGTCGCCCATCAGCAGGCTGAAGATCTCGGATGCCTGGGCGGCGTCCTCCATGCGGATGCGGCGCAGCATACGCGTGCGCGGGTCCATGGTGGTGTCCGCCAGCTGGTCGGCATCCATCTCGCCCAGACCCTTGTATCGCTGGATGTCGTCGTTGTAACCGATGTGCTTCTTGTCGAGGTCGGCCAGTTTGCCGGCCAGCTCGTCATCGGAATACGTGTAGATGTATTCGCCCTTGTGCGAGCCGGTCAACGCGATGCGGTGCAGCGGCGGTACTGCGGCATACACGTAGCCGTGTTCGATAAGCGGCCGCATGTACCGGTAGAACAGCGTCAGCAACAGGATACGGATGTGCGCGCCGTCCACATCGGCATCGGTCATCATGATGATCTTGTGGTAGCGCGACTGTTCGATGTCAAAGCTCTGGCCTGAGCCGGCGCCCACCACCTGGATGATGGCCGCGCATTCCTTGTTGGAGAGCATCTGCGTAATCGACGCCTTCTGCACGTTCAGAATCTTGCCTCGAATCGGCAGCAGCGCTTGGAAACCGGCGTTGCGGGCGGCCTTGGCGGTACCGAGTGCGGAATCACCCTCGACGATGAACAGTTCGGCCACGTCGTCATTGCCCGGCTGGCAGTCGGAGAGTTTGGCCGGCATCGAGGCGGATTCGAGCGCGTTCTTGCGGCGCGTGACCTCCTTGGCCTTGCGCGACTGGATGCGTGCGTGCATTTCGCCGACGATCTTCTCCAGCACGCGGCCGGATTGTTCCTTGTATCCGCGTTTGGAGCCGGTGATCATCTCGCCGAATTGCTTGTCGGTGAGCCGGGTGACGATCGGCTTGACCTGCGCGGTGCCAAGCACGTCCTTGGTCTGGCCTTGGAACTGAGGTTCGGCCACGCGTGCGGTGACCACGGCCACGAGTCCGGCTTGGATGTCGTCGCGCTCCACCTTCATGGCGGAGTCCTTCATGTTCACCTTGAGCTTGCGGGCGTTGTCTTCCACCGCCTTGCGAATCTGCTTGGTGATGGCGTTCATGAAACCGTCCACGTGAGTACCGCCGCCGGGCGTCTCCACGATGTTCACGAAGCTCATGATTGTGGTGTCGTAGCCGTTGACCCATCGCAGGGCGATGTCCACGCCGCAGGTGCGTTCGATTTCCTGGGCGTGCAGTTCACCGCCTTCGCCCACGGCCTGGGTCTCCTCCTTATAGGTGCCCTCGCCTTGGATGCGCCAGATGTCGGAGATCGGCTCGCCTTTGGATAGGAAGTCGACGAAGTCCTTGACGCCGCCGGTGTGCAGGAATTCCACGACGCGCGGGTGCGCGGGCTGCTCGCCGAACGCGCCATCGACGACCTGGTCGCCGGCCGTCAGCGAGAAGTCCTCCTCGGACAGGCTCTCGGTACTGTCGGCTTGAGCCTCGGTGGAGTCGTCGAAGAGTTCGGCATCGTTGGACGAGACGTCCAAAGCCGGGGCCTGGTCTTGCGCAGGTTCGACTGCGTCGGCATCAATGGCTTCGGCGGTGTCAGTCGCCGTTTCCGGTACGTTTTCGTCAACAATGGTGATTTTGAGGCCGGGCACCAGGAAGCTGGTCTGGCGCACGCGGTCGATGAGCTGTTCGTATGAGAATTCGGCGGTTTTGTTGAAAATCTCCGGATCATACCAGTAGCGAATACGGGTACCAGTGGTTTTGGGAGATACCTTGCCGATGATTTCCAGCTCGGTGGGTCGGTTCTTGCGAGTGCGCTTGAACGGGGAATCGGGAGACGGATTGGCCGGGTCGGCATCCGTGTATACGCCAGGGTGACCTTGGTGGAAGGTCATGTGGTGCGTCTTGCCGTCACGATCCACTTCGACGTCCAGTCGGGAGCTCAGGGCATTGACCACGGAGGAGCCCACGCCGTGCAGGCCACCGACGGCGTTATAAGACGAGTTGCCGAACTTGGCACCGGCATGCAGTTTGGTCAGTACGACCTCCACGCCGGACAGGCCGGTTTTCGGTTCCTTATCCACCGGAATGCCTCGGCCATTGTCCGCGACTTCCACGGAACCGTCGGTGTGCAGGGTGACCACGATATCGTTGCAGAAGCCGGCCAAGGCCTCATCCACGGAGTTATCGATGATCTCCCACAGGCAGTGCATAAGACCCTGCGAGTCGGTGGTGCCGATGTACATGCCCGGACGCTTGCGCACCGCATCCAAGCCCTCAAGAACAGCTAGGTCCTTGGCGCCGTATTCTTCTTTGGGCATACAGTCCTATTTTTCTCTTCAAATGCTTGGCTCCCCTCACAGAGGAGAGCCAGATGATCATTGATCCAGGAAGTCGCGCAGGGTCTGCGAACGGGACGGGTGGCGCAGCTTGGACATGGTCTTGGACTCGATCTGACGGATGCGTTCACGGGTCACGCCATACACACGGCCGATGTCGTCCAGCGTCTTCGGCTGGCCGTCTTCAAGGCCATAGCGCATCTTGATGACGCCGGCCTCACGCGGAGACAGGGTTTCCAGCACCTGCTTGAACTGTTCCTGCAGCAGGGAGAAGGCCACGGCGTCGGACGGAGCGATGGCGTCGGTATCCTCAATGAGGTCGCCGAACTCGGAATCGCCATCCTCGCCAAGCGGGGTGTGCAGGGAAATCGGTTCGCGGCCGTACTTCTGCACTTCCTGCACCTTCTCAACCGGCATGTCCAGCTCACGGGCCAGCTCGTCCGGCGTAGGTTCACGCCCCAGATCCTGCAGCATCTGGCGCTGTACACGGGACAGCTTGTTAATCACTTCAACCATGTGCACAGGCACGCGAATGGTGCGGGCCTGATCAGCCATGGCACGGGTGATGGCCTGACGAATCCACCACGTGGCGTAGGTGGAGAACTTGAAGCCCTTCTTCCAATCGAACTTCTCGACGGCACGAATCAGACCAAGGTTGCCTTCCTGGATCAAATCAAGGAAGAGCATGCCACGACCCGTGTAACGCTTGGCGAGCGAGACCACAAGTCGCAGGTTGGCTTCCAGCAGATGGTCCTTAGCCTTCTTGCCGTCGGCGGCGGCCCACTTGAGTTCACGCTTGCGCTTGAACTCCATGCCTTCACTTTCGGTGTCGAGCAGGTGCTGGGCGTACAGGCCGGCCTCGATGCGCTCGGACAGGTCAACTTCCTGTTCGGCGTTCAGCAGGCTCACACGGCCGATCTGCTTCAGGTAGTCCTTGACCGGGTCGGCGGTTGCGCCGGCCGCGATCACACGACGCTTCGGATTGCCCGAAGGGATGATGTTCTCTTCCTCATCATCCGTGTCGGAGACCACGTAGGCACCCTTTTCCTTGGGCTGCTCGGGTGCCTTGGACTTGGCTTCTTCCTCGTCCTCGTCGTCTTCCACATCGTCGTCGTCGGCATCGTCCTCATCGAGGTCTTCGTCGTCGGCATCGCCTTCGTCAACGTCGTCAAGATCCTCGCCGAGGTCGTCAACATCCAAATCGTCGTCGTTGACCTCGGCATCGTCATCAAGCTCGTCATCGACCTGAGTGTCCTCGTCTTTGACGAGCTCATCGTCCTTGGCCTTCTTCGCGGTTTTCTTCGCGGCGGGCTTGCGCGTGGTCTTTTTCGAGGGCTCTGCGGACTTGGACTTCTTGGCAGAAGTCTTGCGCGCGGTGGTCGTAGAGCTGGCCTTCTTCTTGGTCTCGGTCTCCTCGCTGGACTCGGCTGTCTGCTTGGTTGCCGTCGTTTCCTTCGTGGCCAAAACTGCTCCTTCTGATCTCTCGCCGTGAAGTGCATATACCACACGGGCCCACTTCTGGCAAGGGCAAATCGTCAACTATGTGAGTAAACCACCCTCCACGGACGATTATTCCCACATCGTTGCCCGACGTGTTGCCGATCACCACACGCTTTCCTTCCGCGCATCGCGCATAAAACCTCGGAAATCCGCCGTTTCTGTTCATTCAGCCCGAGCACCATGCCGGTGCCACGCCTCGATCGGCGGCTGAGAATATCATCGCCGCCAGCGAACAATCCTCATCGAGCAGCAGGCATCGCAAGGCGAACACCATTGCTCGTGGATCGCCCAGCCACCATAAGGTGTAGGCGATCACGGCCAATGGCTGTATGCAGTACGGCACCGGTGAGGCTTCCGCGATATCGAGCAACATACCGATGCCGGCATGGCAACGCTCCTTATCCGGCATCATGCCTTCATCCTCGAATGCGCAAGTCAGCAGCTCGCCCATTCGTGTTCTCGTACGTGCCAGATGCGGTCGCGCCGCGAATTCCATGAGCCATGACTTGGGGCAACGGCTTTCATCAATAACCAACGAGAGAATCAGCGCATCACGAATCGATAAGGTCTCGCGCATGCCCACCGCAAACGCGGCCATCGTCTCTCGGCCTAGGTCGGTGTTCCCGGCATCGAGACAAGACAGCCATTCATCCAATGGTTCGGCCACCCAGTCGGCATTAGCCTGTTGCGCGCCTCGAAGTCGGCGATCATTGCGAAATTCCTGTGATCTCGTCTCCAACTCATCAAAGCCAAAGGGCTCCGTCTGCTCGGCGGCGTGCCGTTTGGCGTGTCGGCTCTTACGCGGCTTGTGCGGCGTGTTGTTGTTCATCATGTCCTCCTTGACTAATGGTGTGCAATCTATTGGTGTTGTGGTGCGCGCCGAGCCGGATAGCTCATGCGCCGAGGGGGTGTGTGCCCACTATGGCTGAAAACGCCGTATGACGCAGGAAAAAACGACCATTGTGGTTCTAGCTTCAAAACCCTTGATTTCCAACGTTCTTGTGTTCTTCAGACCCTGTGGATAAGTTATTAGGCATGTGTACAACTGCTAACAACCGCGAAATCATCGAGCCACGCATCATTCAGTTGGTGCGGGAACTGACTGCCGCCCCCGCCACCGATGAGGTTGCCGACGCCCTGAAACCGGTGATGGAACAGGTTGTGGACCAAGCCTCCTCCTCCAGCCAAGGAGGCAAACGACTGCGTGCGTTGCTCGCATTGGACGCCTTCGATATTCTTGCCGGCGACGTGACTCCTGATCGGCGTGACGCCATGATCGACCTGGCCTGTGCCATTGAAGTGTTTCAGACGGCCGCACTGGTGCATGACGACATCATCGACGAATCCGATCTGCGCCGGGGCAAGCCTTCCGCACACCGTGCCTTGGAACAGGCCGTACACAGCGGTGCCATAGGCCGTGGCTTGGGCCTGATGCTTGGCGATATTCTGGCCACCGCCTGCATTGAAATCACACGCCGGTCCGCCAGCCGTCTTCCCAACACCGATGCCTTGAACGAGGCGTTTCTTACCATGCAGCGCGAGGTGGAGATCGGCCAGATACTGGACTTGGCCGTCGAGATGACCCCGTTGTCTGATCCCGAAGCTCTGGCGAACGCCTCATTGAACGTATTCCGCTGGAAGACAGCCAGTTACACCACCATCGCCCCACTGCTGCTTGCACTGCTGGCCGCAGGAGAGAGCCCGGATCAGGCCAGGCATTGCGCGTTGGCCGTAGGCCGGCCGCTCGGACTGGCGTTCCAACTGGCCGATGACCTGTTGGATGTCGTCGGATCAAGCCGCAATACCGGGAAACCCGTTGGCGGAGACATTCGAGAAGGCAAACGCACAGTGCTGTTGGCTGATGCTCTGTCTGCGGCAGATACGGAGGATAAGGCCGATCTGATTGCCATCTTCGAAGCGGATTGTCGCAACGACGACCAGGTAGCCCGCACCATTGAACTGTTCACGTCGACCGGTGCTCTTGATCGATCCCGCGAGCGCATCGCTGCCCTATGGGGTGAGTCCCGTAAGGCGATTGCCGGTCTTGAGCTGAATTCCGAAGCGCAGCGCCGTCTGACCGAGGCTTGTGCGCGATTCGTCCCCGAATCCTTGCGATAGTCCACAATGCGAGCCGCCGGGTCATGAGACCATGAACACCGGTGAAAACCCGTGAAAACTATGCGCCGATGCTCCGGCCGCGTAACCGGGGCCATGTACACTGAACATGTTTAGTCGTGATTAAAGGAACCGTACGATACAACATGAGTGAGAACGAGCCCGCGCAGATGATTGAGGGACGCTACCGCATCGTGCGCAATATCGCCGAGGGTGGTATGGCCACCGTGTATGAGGCCATCGATGAGCGTCTGGGGCGCACCGTGGCGATTAAGGTCATGCACACACAACTCGCCAAAGGCCCGCATCGGGAGCAGTTCGTCGAACGGTTCCGCCGCGAGGCCAATTCGGCCGCGTCCATCGCCAACCCGCACATCGTTCAGGTGTATGACACCGGCGAGTTCAATGGACTTGATTTTCTGGTCATGGAATATGTGCATGGCGTCAATCTGCGGCATGAGATGAACGCCCAAGGCACATTCTCCGTACGTGAGACGCTGCGCGTGGTCGCGGAGACGCTGGATGGTCTGGCTTCCGCACATCGCGCCGGCGTGGTTCACCGTGACATCAAGCCCGAGAACATTTTGATCAATGATCGCGGCCATGTGCAGATCACTGATTTCGGTCTGGCCAAGGCCGCCAGCCAGGCCACATTGAGCTCCACCGGCATGCTATTGGGCACCGCCGCTTATCTGGCTCCCGAAATGATCGAGAACAATCAGGCCACCGCGCAAGGCGACCTGTATTCGGTGGGCATCATGGCATGGGAGATGCTGACCGGCAAGGTGCCGTTCGATTCGGATAATCCGGTGACGCTTGTTTTCAAGCATGTTCATGAGGACGTGCCGTCCGTGGCCACGGTCTGTCAGGGCATTGATCCGTCCGTGGCGGCGTTCATCGCCCATCTGACCGCACGTCAGGTGGATGCCCGCCCCGCCGATGGCGCGGCAGCAGCTGAGGAATTGAGCCAGTTGGCCGCCAAATTGCCGCTGGAGGCGTGGCAATACCGTTTGCATGCCGAACCCATCGGAGGTGATCATACCGATGCCACCGCTGCAGCGCTGGTAGGCAATATCGCCGAGCAGGCCCCGCTGACCGGCGTACCTGCCGGTGCAGCAACGTTCAAGCCGTCCGTACCAGCGTTTTTGGCCGATGATGTCGCAAGCAATACCGTCGATACCGGTGGCGCCGCAGACGTCAATCCTCCGGCTCCTCCGGTCGCCCCCACCACGGCACTTGATTCGTCGACGCCAGCCGATGCTTCGGCTCCCCATAAGACGCAAATCATGGCACAGTCCGGCAGCGAGACACAAGTGCTGCCTCAGGCCGGCGATGCCTTCACCCGAGCGCCTGCCCTTTCCGATGAGCCGGACGTCGCTTCCAATGGCACCGGGCCAAAGAAGCAGCGCAGCAAAAAACCGCTCATCATCGTACTGGTGATTGTGCTGGTACTGGCTGCAATCGGCGGAACCGCCGGCTGGTGGTGGTTTGCCGGACCGGGCAGCTATTGGAGTGTGCCCAAGCCGGATGACGTGACCTGCGATGCGAATGCAAGCACCGAATGCTCGTTGGCCGGCGCGGATTGGGCCACGTATGAGAGCACGTTGAAGGCTCTCGGCATCCCCTACAAGACGCACAAGGAATACAGCGACGACGTGGCGGAAGGCAAGATCATCTCTTCTTCCGTGAACAAGACCAAGGCCGTTGTGAACAGCCGCATAAGCAAGCGAGCCAATCAGGAGCTTACGGTGGTGGTGTCCAAGGGCGTGCGGATGACCACCATCCCGAAGGATATTCTCGACGCGAATTCGGCCAATGGCAAGGACCCGTTGAACGCGCTCAAGAAGGCCGGCTTCGATAATGTCAAGCATGACGAGTCGAAGGATGAGTATTCGATGGACACGCCGCAGGGTGTGGCATTGACGATCTCCCCTGATCCCGGTACCACGGCCAAGCACAACGATGAGGTGACGGTTACTTTGAGCAAGGGACCGATGCCGGTGACCATGCCTAACATCGTCGGTAAGACCCAGGATGAGATGCAAGCCGCGCTCGGCGAGTTGAAGCTCACGGCCAATGTCACCGAACAGTACGATGACAAGGTCGAGGCCGGTCAAGTCATTTCCGCGTCTCAGGAAGCCGGAGCCCAGCTGAAGTGGGGCGATAGCGTGGACGTGGTGATTTCCAAGGGTCCGGAGATGGCGACGATACCGTCCGGCCTTGTCGGCAAACAGGAAAGCGCCGTAACCAAGACACTTGAAGGTCTCGGGTTCGAGGTGAAAACCGACAAGGTGCTCGGTGGCCTGTTCGGCACGGTACGTACCGTGAAAAGTGGCGATACGGACCTATCCAACGGCGGCAAGATTCGCTTGCGCGATGCCAACGGCAACCCCACCGTCATCACCCTCACCATCGTGTGAGATTCGAATGAGGCTCCCTCTGTCTTCAGACGAGGGAGCCTCATTTGTTAATTACTTTTCGGCTTCTTCAGCGGCCTGCTGGGCCTTGAGCTCGGCCTTGACCTTCTGGGCGTATTCGTTCACGAATTCCTGACCGCTCATTTTCTGGATTGCGGTGGAAACACGATCGGTCAGCGAACGCAAATCATCATGTGTAATTTCATCAGCCGGCTTCTTCGCAACCTCAATCGGCTTGCCATACAACACCTTGGTCTTGCCCTTCTTGGGAATCGACGTGCCAATCGGCTGCAGCTTGTCCGAGCCGATGATGGCGGTCGGAACAATCGGGCAACCGGTCTCGAGCGCAAGTCGTGCGGCACCGGTGTGTCCCTTGTACAGTCGACCGTCTGGGCTGCGCGTGCCTTCAATGTGGATACCGAACAGGTGCCCATCCTCGATAATCTCGCGTGCATGCTCGAGTGCGCCAAGCGACTTGCTGCCACCGGAACGATCAACCGGGAACACGCCCACGGACGTGAACCACCACTTCTTGAACTTGCCCTTCAATCCCTTGCCCTCGAAGTATTCGGCTTTGCCCATGAAGTGCACCATGCGCGGGCAGGTAATCGGAATCAAAGCATCGTCAATCACCGCCAGATGGTTGGCTGCGATAATCGCGCCACCCTCTCGAGGCACGTTATTCAGTCCGCTGACAGCAGGGCTCAAACGATGATGAGCAATAGGGCCGAGACCTTTGACGAAGAACCAGTAGAGCACTTGGCATTCCTCCCGCAGACGAACTAGCCATTGGCCGGTCGCCTGATTAGAGTGACAGTTATGACTGAGAACCAGAATAGCAATGCCGACGGAGAGCGGCCAACCCCCACGCCGGGCAACGGACAGGATTCCGATACTTCGTCCAAGTCGTCGACTCCCGGTGCCGCCGGACCGGCCACGAATGGTGCCGATACACCGCAATCGCATGACATGAACGATTTGGATGCGGCGTGGGCCGCGTTCGAAGCCGAGCATCAGGCCGACTTGCATGACGTGGCTTCCTCCAGGCAGGCCAAAAAGTTCGAGAAGCAGGCCAAGAAACGCGAGAAGGAAGCACTGCTTTCCGTAGATGACTTGGATATCGGCTCGTTCACCGATGATGCTCGCCCGAGCCGTGGCGGCAAAAAAGGCAAGCAGTCAGGCCCCCGTGATTTCACCGGCTCCAGCTGGCTGGATACCGATAATGTGATGGACGCCTATGATGATGGCGGCTTCACTCCCCCGAACCCTGATCTTGGTCCGGTCAAAGCATCTACGGTACTGCTGACGGCGTTGCTCATCATCGGTCTCGCAGGCGAAACGGTGATGATATTCGTTCCCGGCTTGAACGCGATTCCTCTCTTAGGCGCGCTGCTCAATATTCTCTTCGGGCTGGGCGTCATTTTGGGTCTGGGCGGATTGGTGGCCAAAATCCTCAACCGCAAAGACCGCCCCGGTGATCAGGGTGGCTATTACGACGACGGCGCGAGGGTGTAGTTCGCGTAGGTTGTGTAGTCCTTGGCTCCCCTCTCTGAGGCCGAGCCGTTAAGCAAACAGCCCAGTGGGCTGTTTGTAGGCGAGGTGTGAGCGATAGCGAACCAATGTATCACAGGCGTAGCTCGTCCGTAATTGCGGCCGAGCCAAGATAGGTCACGAATTGAAGTCGATGGACTCCTGCAACTCGAAATAGTTGATAATGAAGGAAAGGTAAACATATTCGAGCAAACCCATTCCATATCACGCCTTGGACTTGGCGGTTTCGATCCACTTGTTGAACAGGGCTTCAGCCTTGCCGGAGTCGACAGCATCCTCGGCCAGCTTGTAGGCCTCGGCGAAGCGCTCGGCCAGTGTGCCGTTGCCGACCAGATTGCCGTCAGCCACGATGGCGGAGGCAGCGTTGAGCAGCGCGGTGGTGCGGGACGTAATGTCCTTGCCGGCCAGGAAGTCCTTAAATGCGTTGGCGTTGACGTCCGGCACGCCGCCCTTGAGCTGGTCGACGGTAATCTTGGCGAGACCCAGATCCACGGTCGGGTCGAACTCGGTTTCGGTGACCTTGCCGTCGCGAATCTCCCAGACGGAAACCGGGCCGGTGGGGGCGAGCTCATCCATGCCCTCATGCGAAGTGTAGACCAAGCCGGACTGACCACGGCTGGCGTAGACGGCAGCCATGATCGGGCTCACCTTGCGGTTGGCGCAGCCGATGGCCACGTGTGCCGGGTTGGCGGGGTTGGTCAACGGTCCCAGGATGTTGAAGACGCACGGAATGCCGAGCGCGGCACGAATCGGGCCCACGAAGCGCATGGCCGGGTGGAAGGTGCGGGCGAACGCGAAGGTGATGCCCACCTCGTCGCCCACTTCGCCGACGGCCTCCGGCTTCAAATCCAGCGGCAGGCCGAGGTCTTCGAGTACATCGGCGGCACCGCACTTCGAGGATGCAGCGCGGTTGCCGTGCTTGACGATCTTCACGCCGGCTGCAGCGGCGGCCACGGAGCCCATGGTGGACAGGTTCACGGTGGCGAAGCCGTCACCACCGGTGCCCACGATGTCGGTGGTCCCACCGGAAACGTTCAGCGGCACGGCGTGGGAGACCATGGCCTTGGCGGCACCACGCACCTCGTCGGCGGTCAGTCCCAGCTGCTGCTGCATAGCGAGCGCGGCACCCACGGCGGCCGGATTGGCGTTACCTTGCATCAGGTCGTCCACGAACCACTCCGATTCCTCAGCAGTAAGGTGGTCTCCCCCGACCAGCTTGGTGAGAATCGACTTCCATGTGATCTCGGCCATGATGCCCTCCTTGGCGTTTC